>LQYC01000026.1_pt1 | contig 109163 bp, 115 predicted proteins | sample 661771 | NCBI WGS metagenome assembly LQYC01 (sample SAMN03483023, study PRJNA281117) | bioreactor metagenome | isolation source: benzene-degrading methanogenic enrichment culture from a contaminated... | place: USA: oil refinery in Oklahoma | collected 2011-05
AAGCCGGTCCTCCACCTCACCGGCCTCCCTGACATAGGCAAGCCGGTGGATCGAGTAGATCCCGATTAAAAATGCAAAGAAAAAGAAAAAGTCCCAGTACTGGAAGTCCAGCGTCTGGATGGCAAAGGCCGTCTGTGGGCTTTTCCAGTTCAGGGTGAGCGAGAGTTCGGTCGCCTTGAACGAGTCCACAAACATCCCGCCGATGACCGGTGCGATGCCGGCGGCAAGGGAGTTTGTGATGTTGATCGTGGCAAGGTACGCGGTTGCGCCGCCATGGGGTGCAAGCTTGAGCCCTATGTTTGCCGATGCGAGCGTGACCCCCGCTGTCGAGACTCCCATCAGGACATGCAGGGCGACAAGGAGCGGGACGGTCAGCAGGTGCCTTGCGGGCATGGTCGTAAACGTCCAGCCAAGGATGCAGAGCATAAAGAGTGGTCCCGAGACCCGCAGGACAGACTTGTTGCTGAACCGGTCGGAGAGCCTGCCCCACATGTGGTAGGAGAGCACGCTTGCGACCTGGCTGATGATGGCAAGCGCGATGACGACCGTGATATCAAAATCGAGCATGACGAGCAGGTAGACGGTAAAAAACGGTGCGGCAAGGTTTACCGCAAAGTTCCATGCGCCCAGAAAAGAGATCAACCGGGTGAAGTTGTCATCGCAAAAAGCAGACCGGACCTGGTCAAGAAGCGGGACTTTGGGCGTTTCCTTCATCAACGGTTCCGGGATCTTTGACATATACCAGATCCCAAACAGCCCGGCGACAAAACCGCCAAGGAAGATGACCGAGTAGGCAGTGGCCGGGGGAAATGCCGTGTTCCTCTGGATGAAATCGATCAGGGCACCGGCAGCTAATGACAGGACGATCCCAAGGGCAAGGGACAGGGCCATGCGGCGGGAGAAGAAACTGCCCAGTATCTCTTCGGGCACAAGGTCTCGCATCCACGAGTTCCAGCTGCAGTGGGAGATGGCAGAGATGCTCCCGTACAGGACGAGCGCCCCGACCAGGACGGGCACGGCGGCAGCCGGCCCGAAGAGAAACGGGATAAAGGCGATGACGAGCCAGAAGAACCTTGCGACAATCGAGGCGCCGACGCAGACCAGCCGCCGGTTGCGGACCTTTTCCACAAACGGGATGGCGGGCATCTGGATCAGCTCGGCAAGCGGCGGGATTGCCGCAAGCAGCCCGATCACCGTATTGGACGCGCCAAGCTGGAGGCCGAACGCGACAAGGAAGATCCCGCTTGTCAGCGTGACCATGGCCTGCGTGGCGAGCCCGTCTTTAATGATATACGAGAGCCCTTCTGTTATATCGTCGTCGCTTAAGGTCTCTTTTGGGTCCATCATGGTTAAAACACGCACGCCGGTGATGTGGACGGGAATGCCGGCCCAAAAAAAAGGCCGTATTTTTTCCGGAATGTTTGTTATTTACCGGCAGTTTTTAATAAAGATTTCATTTTCGGTGCCGGGTGGTATTCCGGTAATCGTTCAATTCTCCCGTTATAAAAAAAGTATAATGAACAGCAACCCCTAAACTGAATGATCCTCTATGCGGCAGGTACCATGCATCATCGCCGGCATCATCCTCTTTTGTTCGATCACGCTGCTGCCGGTCGAAATGTACGGGATACCGTCACCTGTGAAATACACGACCGCGATTGCTGCCCTCATGGTGCTCTGGTGGATTACCGAGCCGGTCCCGCTTGCCGCAACCGCCCTGCTTCCCCTTGTCCTGTTCCCCCTGTTCGGGATACTGACAATAAAGGATGCAGCAGCATCCTACGGCGACCAGATCATCTTCCTGTTCCTTGGCGGGTTCATCATCGCGGCCGCCATGCAGCGCTGGGGGCTTCACCGCCGGATCGCACTGAAGATTATCCGGACCTCTGGCACCAGCCCGAAGCGGCTCGTGCTTGGGTTCATGGCGGCGACAGCCTTTCTCTCGATGTGGATCTCCAACACCGCGTCGGCAATGATGATGATCCCCATGGCTGTCGCCATTCTCGCCGCGCTGACCGGGGAAGAAGGGGGACAACCAGTGCCCGATGGGGTCAGGAAATTCCGGGTGTGCCTCGTGCTTGGGGTTGCTTATGCCGCAACGATCGGTGGGATTGGTACGATTATCGGCACACCGGCAAACGGCATCTTTGTTGCGCAGGCTGAAACGCTTTTTCCCGGTTCACTGCCGGTCGATTTTTTTACCTGGCTGAAATTCGGGTTCCCGTTTGCCGCAATCTTCCTTCTCATCGCATGGTTCTGGTTAACCGGGATCGCGTTCCGGGGAATGCCGGAGACTATTCCCGGGATACAGCAGATCATCGGGCAGGAGATCGGGGGCCTTGGCGCACTGAACCGCGGTGAACGGTGGACTCTCCTTGTCTTTGCTGCAACCGCCCTTGCCTGGATCTTTGAGAATACAAAGGTAATCGGAGGCGTAACGATACCCGGCCTCGACATAATCGTTCCCGGAATATCGGATTCCATGATCGCGATTGCGGGCGCAATCCTGCTCTTTTTGCTTCCGGTGGACCGGGAAAAGGGGATATTTACGATGAACTGGGAGACGGCGGTAAAAGTCCCGTGGGGGATCCTGCTGATCTTTGGGGGGGGTTTGTGCCTCTCGTCGGCATTTGTTAAAAGCGGGTTTGCTCACATGCTGGTATCAAGCCTCTCGTTCCTTTCCGCGTTCCCGCATGTTGTTGTCGTTGCCCTGATCGGGGTCGGTCTCCTTTTATTCGGCGAACTGATCTCCAATACCGCCAATGCTGCGATCATGGTCCCGCTCATGGCGGTGCTCGGGGCCGGCATCGGGATCAATCCCCTCATGCTTATGCTGCTCTCCTCGCTTGTGGCAACGCTGGGTTTTATGCTGCCGGTTGCAACACCCCCCAATGCGATCGCTTATGGTACCGGGCACGTGACCGTGCGGGAGATGGTGAGGTCCGGGCTTGTCCTGAACCTGATTGGGTTGTTCCTGATCCTTTTAAGCACGATCACGCTCATCCCGTGGGCGATGGGGATCTCGTTCTGAACCACCGTACCTGCTGGTTTCTAACGGCGGATTTTACAAGGGGCAGCTTGGCACATCCGGTTACTGTTCCATGTCCCTGCTTTTCACTCCTGAAAAGAGGACATGGGCAAGAAGGAGGGGCGATACCTGCTTCCTGCTCCGGGCGGCAAGTAAATTTATTAAGTCCGATACCGTTATGCAACCATACCGGCTATTAATCAGTAAAAATGGCAGGAGCCGGCCGGCCCCTGCGATTGAGAGGAGGAAGAGAGAAACATGTCACAACAACTTGGCGGACAACCCATCCTGATCCTCCGGGAAGGCGCAAGGCGGACCCGGGGGCAGGAGGCGCAGTCCGGAAACTTTGCCGCAGCAAAGGCGGTTGCCCACGCGGTCCGGTCGACACTGGGGCCAAACGGGATGGACAAGATGCTGATTGACGGGATCGGCGATATCGTGATCACCAACGACGGCGCGACAATTCTAAAAGAGATGGATATCGAACACCCGGTCGCAAAGATGATGGTTGAGGTTGCAAAGACGCAGGACGACGAGACCGGGGACGGTACCACGACCGCCGTCGTGCTTGCAGGAGAACTCCTGCGGAATGCAGAAGAGCTCCTTTTACAGAAGATCCACCCGACCGTTATAGCGGAAGGATACCTGCAGGGAGCAAGGAAGGCGCAGGAGATCCTTTCCGCTCTTGCACTTGAGATCCGGCCGGACGACGAGGCGATGTTAAAAAGCATTGCCGAGACCGCCTTTACGAGCCGGCTTGCGGAATCTGCCAAGGACCAGTTCTGCGGGTTCATGGTCAGGGCGGTTACGGTTGTTCAGGACCCGGACGGCAAGGTCAACATCGACCATATCAGCGTGGTAAAAAAGGTAGGGGGTGCAATCGAGGACTCGACAATTATCGACGGCATTGTCATTGACAAGGAGCGCATGCACCCCGGGATGCCAAAAGAGGTACGGGATGCACGGATCCTCCTGCTGAATGCTGCAATCGAGTTCAAAAAGACCGAGGTGAACGCGAAGATCAATATCGCGGACCCGTCACAGTCCCAGGCGTTCCTTGACGAGGAAGCCCACATGGTCCGGTCGATGGTTGACAAGGTTATCGCAAGCGGGGCCAATGTCGTGTTCTGCCAGAAAGGGATCGATGATGTTGCCCAGCATTACCTTGCAAAAGCAAAGGTGCTTGCAGTCCGCCGGTTGAAAAAGAGTGACATGGAGAACCTGTCCCGGGCAACCGGGGCATCCATTGTGAACAGTATCGACGCGGCCGCAGCAGCGGATATCGGCAGTGCGGGGCTTGTCCTTGAAAAAAAGGTGGCAGGCGAGGAGATGATCACGGTGTCTGAGTGCAAAAACCCAAAGGCAGTCTCGATCATCATCCATGGCGGGACGCAGCACGTTGTCGACGAGCTCGAGCGTTCCGTCCATGACGGGCTCATGGTAGTCAAGGACGTTGTCGAGGACGGCAGGATGGTTGCCGGGGGCGGGGCGCCCGAGATCGAGCTCTCGATGCGGCTGAGGGAGTACGCCGTAACACAGGGAGGCCGCAGGCAGCTCGCCATTGAAAGGTTTGCGTCAGCCTTTGAAGTCATCCCCCGGACGCTTGCGGAAAACTCCGGGCTTGACCCGATCGACATGATCGTCGCGCTAAGGTCTGCCCACGAGAAAGGCCACGCGACCTACGGCCTTGACGTCACTGCGGGTAAACCGGCCGATATGCTCAAAGCCGGGGTTGTCGAACCGCTCCGGGTAAAGACGCAGGCGATCTCGAGTGCCGCCGATGCAGCGGTCATGATCCTGCGGATCGACGATGTCATCGCGTCTTCAAAGGCAAAAGAGGCCCCGACTCCGCCCGGAGGCATGGGCGGATACTAGGAAATCCCCGGTTTCCCTTTTTTCATAATTTTTTTTTTTAAATAATCCACAGTTGACTGCGAGTCCTTAACTAAAAAAAATATTTTTGACAATATCTTATATTTCATTTTGGACACTCTCTCCCGGAGTCACCCGCCCTTTGTCCCGTTCGTCCCGTCGCTCGTGATCTTTCCGTCCTTGAGCCGGACGATCCGGTGGAAATAGTCCTTGTGCCAGTCCTCGTGGGATACCATGATGATGGTCTGCTGCATCTCCTCGTTGATCTCGTGGAAGAGTTCGAGCACCATTTTCGAGTTCTCCGAGTCAAGGTTGGCGCACGGCTCGTCGGCAAAGAGGATGTCGGGCTTGTTCACCATCGCACGGGCGATCGAGACGCGCTGCTGCTGGCCGCCGGAGAGTTCCCGGGGCAGGTGGTCCCGCCGGTCGCACAGGCCGATCCTCTGCAGGATCCCGTAACTGTCCTTTTTCACCTGCTCTTCGCTCCGGTCTTTCCGGAGCATCGCCGGCAGGGAAACATTCTCCATCACGGTAAGGTCTGGGACCAGTGCATAGTCCTGGAAGACATAGCCGAGCTTGTAGAGACGGAACATGGTCTTCTCGTAATCGGTCAGGCGCAGGACATCCAGCCCGTCAATCTTGATCCGGCCGGATGTGGGGAGGTCCAGGAGCCCCACCATGTGGAGCAGCGTTGTCTTGCCGCTCCCGCTTGCTCCCATGATGCCGAGGAACTCTCCTTTCTCGATGTTGAGTGTCACGCCATCAAGGGCTTTTACCTCCACATTTCCCATGTGGTAGATCCTCCGCAGGTCGGTAATCTCGATCATATCAGGCCCTCATGGCAGACTGGATCTCCTCGCGGGAGACCTGGTAAGCGGGGACATACCCTGCAACGACTGCTGCACAGAACAGGATCACGGAATTGATCAGGATGTCCCACGGGGTGATATAGAGGTAGGCAGACCATTCGGGAGTCACGATGGGGTGTACCGACATGTATGCTGCGAGCGCGAGCGTGATGATGATCCCAAGGATGATGCCAAGGACGCCGAGGATCATCACCTGGAAGCCGTAGTTGTGCATGATGACCTCCTTGTCCACGCCGATAGCTTTTAAGATCCCGATCTGCTTGCGGCTGTTGAGGGTCTTGATGGTTATGACGATGAAGAGCACGACCGTAGTAATGATGACACTGACAATCAAGGACACCATGTTGATGATGGCGAAACTCTGGAGTACCTTGCCCACGCTTTTACTGAGCAGGTCCGTCATGGTCTGGACCTTGCCGTTCACGCCAACGCCATACGCAAGGAGCTCGTTTTTTATGAACTGCTCGGTATAGCCGGGTTTCGCTCTCACGGTGATGTAATCTGCCCTGTCCAGCGCCTTTCCTTCCACCTGTTCCATGTCAGTCCAGGACACAAACGCGGCGTTGTCAACCGGGCTCCAGCCGGTGTAGTAGATCCCTTTGACCCGGTATTCTTTCGTATACCCGTTGCCATACTCGACCGTCACCGAGTCCCCGACCCGGACCCCGCCCAGCGACGGCTGGAATTCGTCTTCCTGCCGGACGGTGGCATCACCGGCCATCGGTTTCCCTATAATGATCTCGCCGGTATCTCCTTCCCCGAGGTAACTGCCGGCAACCATCTTCGTGTATACCGGGGATACTTCCTTCTCGTCCATGGGAGAGATGGCACGCACGGAAACGCCGAGGACCCGCTGCCGGTACTTGAAGGTCGCCCCCTTCGAGAACTGGGGGGATGCCCGCTGCACACCCGGCATGCCGTTGATCAGGTCGAGCGTAGCATCAAGGTCGTTGATGTACTGCTCGCCCGATTTGGGGCTGACGAGGACGTTTGAGGTCTCATAGTCCACCAGCTGTTTTGTGATGCCCTGCCCGATCCCGCTGAACATGGAGGGGAGGAAGATCATGTTGGTGAAGCACATCCCGATGATCAGGACGGTTAAGATCGTGCTTGAGCGGCTTCCCCGCTGGAGCGAGCGCAGCGCCAGCAGGAACGCGACTTTCAGTTCTTTTTGTCCCATGGGAATTTGCCGTTGCCGTTGGTCCGGGGCAGGTACCAGTACCGGTACCCGACAACCCCGAGGATGACGAGAATGACCAGCCCGAAGATGACGGTGCCGGAATTATCAGCCGGTGGCACCCGCATGTTCATCTGCCGTGTGAGCGTGTGGACACCCATGTCATCCGTGTAGGTGATGGCCAGGGTATACGGGTAGTTGCCGCCTTTGAGCCCTTCAAGGAGGAATATGGCCGGTGCGTCGTTCCCCGGCTTGATCTTCCCGATGAAGGCCTCTTTTGTACCTTCAGCCGGCAGGTCGATGGTTGCCGAGACCTGCTTTGCCTCGCCGGTACCGGTGTTCTCGATCCGGATCGTCAGGTCAAACGGGGTGTTCTCGGCCAGCCGCGGGGGGCTGGTATCGACCGAGACAAAACCCAGCTCGGCCCTGCCCTTGAAGAATACTTCGATCGCTTCGGCCTGGCGCTTTGTGGTCCCGTCCGGGAGCTGGTAGTCGAAGGTGAGGAGGATATTCTGCAAGCCTATTGGGGCCTTCTTGTCGGTTATAAAGTCAATGGTGACCGTCTTTGATGCCCCGCCTTCGAGGTCCCCGACTACAATCGTGCTGGAACCCATGACACCGATGGAGCTTGAGCTCGTGTTGACCGAGAGGAGGACCTGGCCTGCCCGCAGTGTTCCGGCATTATTCAGGTCGAGCACAACCGGGAAACTTTCGCCCGGGTTGATATTGTCAGGCAGGGATTTCCCGACGACGATCGTGGGCGCCCGCATCACCTGGTTCCTTGAATTCACGTTGACCGGCACCGGGTACCGGACGCTCTTGCCGCCATTGATATCCACCCACACTTCGGGGAAATAGATGCCCTCCTTGTTTGGCGCCTGTATGGCAAAGGTGACGGTTGCCGACTGGCCGGGGCCGATTGAGCCGAACCGGCGGTACGTTTCGGAGAGCACCGAAATCCCGTTCCCTTCGAGGCTGATCGCGTCGATCTGGGTTGGGATATCGACGACCCGCGTGGATGCGGTCCCTCCGCCGGTGCTCTGGCCGGTCAGTTCCGTGAGTGTCGCACTGCCGGCAGTGTTTTTGATGACAACCGCAACCGTGCCATGATCACCGGGTGCAAGCACCTGCGGGGTGACCGTGTAGCTCTCGATGTACACGGTCGGCTGGTCGCCCTCTGCCCGGGCGGCAGGGATGCCGGCCAGCAGGATGATGAAGCACGCGGCAATCACAAACCATGTCGCAAACGCCCCGAGCCGGGTCTGTCTGAACTTCTGTGTATTGACCATTGTCTCCTCGTTTTTAGGTCTGTTCTCACTATGTTAGTAACCAAGGGTTATTAAACTTACTCTGGGTAATTTTAATAACTTCAAGTAACAATAATGTTCAGGAGGGAACTATGCCAAAAATGTATCCCGGGTACCGGGAAGAAATTGAAAAGAAGATCGTTGCACAAGCTTCAGCACTTTTCATGGAGAAGGGGTTTTCCGCCACGAAGATGGATGATATTGCAGCACGGCTCGGGGTGACCAAGGCCTCGATCTACCAGTACTATAAGAGCAAGGCCGACCTTTTTGCGGCGGTCGCTGAATTCCAGCGGCAGGAACTCGCCGGGATCCTCGAGCGGTCGTTTGAGGGGCAGGAGATGATGGAGGGTGCTTCCCTGCTCTTTGATTCCCTGCTTGCGTATATCAACAAATCCATGGAGATGTACCATGATGTCATGGCAGTCGCAGTGCACAACGAGGCCCTCCGCGCGATTCTCCTTGAGGACCGGAACGGCGACCTCGCCGTAATCGGGCAGTTCATTGAAGCACAGAAAGAAAAAGGGCTCATCCACCCGTCCGTCAATTCACGAGTCCTCGCTGTTGCCTGCGATGCGCTCGTCAACGGCCTGATGTTTGACGTGATGCTCGGCATGGACCCGGCAGAGGCAAAAGGTGTCTGGCTGGACGCGGTCGACGACCTGGTCCGGGTCCACGAATAATTTTAATGAGAGGCTCATTTGAGGGGGAGAAGAGTATGAAAACGTCCGCGGGAATCCCGGATAAGACCGTAGCTGCACCGTTAAGATCTGCAGCAGGGTCACCATCGTCCCGCTCCATGAAGAGCCAGCCGGAAAAAAAGAGAGATAGCCACGATTACCGCCGTGTCCTTGATGACGGGATAACCGCCACCCTCAGACAGGCAGCAAAGATTGTAATGGCCGATCCCTCGCTTCTCTTTTTTGCCGCAAGAACCATAATCTCACAAAAAGAAGCAGCTGCCCGTCGCTGCCGGTTCGACCGGCAGGGCATCTGTGTCCCTGCAGCCATGATCGTGAGCATTACCAGACGGTGCAACCTTTCCTGTAAAGGCTGTTATATGAGAGGCCGGCACCAGGAGCCGGCACCTGAGATGAGCCCTGACCAGCTCGCATCTGTCATCGGACAGGCCGGAGACCTCGGGGTTTCGTTTGTCGTCTTTGCCGGGGGCGAACCGCTGGTCAGGAAGGATGAGATCCTTGCGCTGGCACAAAAATTCCCCAAAATCATTTTTGCAGTATTTTCCAATGGCCTCCTTATTGATGAGAAGACAACAGCCGCCCTTGCAGAACGAAAGAATATCATCCCTGTGCTCAGCTTTGAAGGCTTTGAGAAGGAGACCGATAACCGTCGCGGGGAGGGAGTATACCGCAAGCTGATGCGTGCGTCCGCGATGCTTGAGGAACACCATATTTTTTTCGGGTGCTCGGTGACCGTGACCCGGTCCAACCATGCACTGGTGACCGATGAGAAATTTGTCCGGATGATGATCGATTCCGGGTGCAGGATCTTTACATTTGTCGAATATGTCCCGATCCAACCCGGGACAGAAGGTCTTGTACTTACCGGCGCCCAGCGGGAAAACCTCGCCAAATGCCTCAATGCATTCAATACCCGGCTGCCTGCGGTCTTCATCGGGTTTCCCGGTGACGAGGAGAAGTTCGGGGGCTGCCTGTCGGCGGGAAGAGGGTTTGTCCATGTCAGTGCCGCAGGCAGCCTTGAACCGTGTCCTGCCGCCCCGTTCTCTGACGCAGACCTTACCAAAGTCTCCTTAAAAGAAGCCCTGCAGTCGGATTTCCTTCGACGGATACGGGAGAACCACGCAATGCTGACGGAAACGGATGGCGGGTGCGCCCTCTGGACAAACCGAAAATGGACATCTTCGCTGCTCAGGGTGCATGACCTCCCCTGAATTGCGGTGTGCGTACACAGCCAAAGAGAACAAAAAGGGACCGGGATGGTATTTCCCGGCTCCAGTATACACGGTTTCTTTTTTGCTATTCCTGCTTTTTAGCGATGAACCGGAAAAAAACCGCACACGGCAATCATGGTATGTGGTGTACGGCAGTCCCTGACAGTTTCACCCGTTCAAGCGCTAGTGCCGCCTGGTTGGCAAATGCCGTTAGGATACGTGCCTGTTCGGGCGTGATGATCCCATCCACTTCAGCGGGCTTCACTCCCATGATCCCAAGGGTCCCCTGCGATGTCTGGACCGGGATGTACCTGAGCCGTGACCCGTGCAGCGTGTCGGTATCATAGCCCGCGACCGTTCCGTGTTTGTATGCCCAGGTCGCCACCGCAATATCATCAGCCTCAAGACTGATCCCGAAACCTGCAGGGTGGACAACGGTTCCGGTCTCATCCGGGAGAAGAAATGTGCTCTCCCACCCGAAGATCTCGCTGATGTGCTTTCCAACCACGGCGATGATTGAGCCGGTATCCACTGCAGTTGCGAGGTCCTGGGAAAGTGCGTATAATGTACTTGTCTCGTTCTCGCGGGCCTGAGCAGCAAGTGCATGTTCGCGCACCCGTGCAACGAGGAGGCTGACCAGTGCACCAACGCTGATCATTCCGGTTAAGGTGATGAAATACTCGATATCGCTCACCCTGAACGTGAAAAACGGGGGAATGAAAACAAAGTCAAAGGCCAGTATCCCGATCACCGCAGTAAAAATTGCCGGGCGCATTCCCCACCGGTAAGCGGCAACAACGACGGCAAGGACATACAGCATCATCAGGTTCGCCGGGGATATGATCGATTTTACCAGCCACCCGATGACCGTTACAATGGCGATGAGCGCGAAACTGTTGATGAACCCGTGCGGGGGCGTTGCAGGAAGGAGGGTCTCCAGTTCAACAATTTTCTTTGGAGGGGTATCACTGCTGCTGATGACATGGACATCAATTTTGCCGCTGTTATGGATCAGCTGGTCGACAACAGAGCCGAACACAAATTCCTGCCACCGCGGACGCAGGGTTTTCCCGATGATGATCCGCGTTATATTATGTTTCCGGGCATACCCGATCGTCGTGTCAGCAACATTAAGCCCGAAGACCGTAACCGTTTTTGCACCCAGTTTTTCTGCCAGCTGGAGGGACCGCCAGGCCTGCTCCTTTGCCTCGTTCCTGAGCCCGCGGTGTGACGGCGTCTCGACATAGATCGCTGTCCAGCGGGCGTTCATGCGGTCCGCCTGCCGCCGTGCAACCCTCACAAGCCGTTCCGAGAGCGGGCTCGGGCCGATGCAGACAAGGATGTTCTCCTTTGCCGCCCATGGCCCGGAGATCGCACGGATCTCCATGTAGGCGAGCATCTGTTCGTCGATCCGTTCGGCAGCCCGGCGGAGCGTGAGTTCCCGGAGGGCATACAGGTTCCCCTCGTTGAAGAATTTCTCGATGGCCTGCGCGGCGAGTTCGGGGACATATACCTTCCCCTCCTTTAACCTCTGGAGGAGTTCCTGCGGCGGGAGGTCGACCAGTTCGATCTCGGACGCTTCGTCAATCACCCGGTCCGGGATGGTCTCTTTGACGGTGACACCGGTGATCTGCGCCACAACGTCATTAAGGCTCTCAAGGTGCTGGATGTTGAGCGTTGTATAGACGTCGATCCCTGCATCAAGGATCTCTTCGACGTCCTGGTACCGCTTCAGGTGGCGTGACCCCGGCGCGTTGGTGTGGGCAAGTTCATCCACAAGAACGAGCTGCGGTCTGGCAGAGAGGATTGCATCAATATCCATCTCGGCAAGCTGAACGTTACGGTATTCCACCATCTTTTGCGGGATCGCATCCAGGCCTTCGAGCAACTCTTCCGTCTCCGGCCTGCCGTGGGTCTCGACATACCCCAGCTTCACGTCGATTCCCTCCTGTTTGCGGAGGTGCGCCGCCTGCAGCATGCCGTATGTTTTGCCTACACCCGCGACGTAGCCAAGGAATATCTTCAGCTTCCCCCGCCGTTTATGCCGCTCCTCGCCCTGCACGCGGGCAAGGAGGACATCCGGATCGGGGCGCTGATCAGGGACGACCATACAATCTACACACCCATGAGTAAGAGCAGCATATCGATAACCTTTATTCCGATGAACGGGGCGATAAGCCCGCCGATGCCATAGATGACGATGTTTTTCCGCAAAGCCTCTTCTGCCGTCATGGGGCGGTAGGCGACACCGTGGAGCGCCAGCGGGATTAAAGCGACTATAATCAGCGCGTTGAAGATCACGGCAGCGAGGATCCCGTGCCGGAGGCCCATGATATTGAGCGCCACGAGTGCCGGGTACGTTGACATGAAGGCAACGGGGATGATGGCGAAGTACTTTGCCATGTCGTTTGCGATCGAGAACGTGGTCAGGGCCCCCCGTGTCATCAGGAGCTGCTTTCCGATCTCCACGATCTCGATCAGTTTCGTGGGATTAGAGTCAAGGTCGACCATATTCGCTGCCTCCCGGGCCGGCTGGGTACCGGTGTTCATGGCAACAGCAACATCGGCCTGAGCAAGCGCCGGGGCATCGTTTGTCCCGTCACCGGTCATGGCAACCATCCGGCCCCCGGCCTGGTATTCGCGGATCAGCCGGAGCTTGCTCTCGGGAGTTGCTTCCGCAAGGAAATCGTCCACCCCGGCTTCGGCGGCGATCGTCGCGGCGGTGAGCCGGTTGTCTCCTGTAATCATCACGGTCTTGATCCCCATCCTGCGCAGCTGGGAGAAACGTTCCTTGATCCCGCCCTTGACGATGTCTTTTAAGTAGATGACCCCGAGCGCCTTACCGTTCCTGGTCACGACGAGCGGCGTCCCTCCCGCCTGCGCGATGACGTCGACTGCATGTTTCAGTTCCTCCGATACGGATGACTGCCCGCATCTCTGGATGTGAGCAAACACCGCGTCTGCTGCCCCTTTCCTGATATGCATGTCCCCAAAGTCGACGCCGCTCATCCGCGTATGGCTTGAGAACGGGATGAACTTCATCTCAGGTGCACACCCTGATACCCCGACGCTCCTGCCCCGCAACCCGTACTTCTCCTTCATCAGCACAACGATACTGCGCCCTTCCGGTGTCTCGTCCGAGAAGGATGCCAGCTGCGCCGTCTCCGCGAGATCCATGATCCCCGTCCCGTCGACCGGGATCAGCTCTACCGCCTGCCGGTTCCCGAGCGTAATGGTGCCCGTCTTGTCCAGCAGCAGGACGTCAACGTCCCCGGCAGCCTCGATGGCTTTCCCGGACGTAGTGATAACGTTCCGGCGGATGAGCCGGTCCATGCCGGCGATCCCGATGGCGGAGAGCAGCCCGCCAATCGTTGTCGGGGCGAGGCAGACAAACAGCGCGACGAGCACGGTGACCGTGACCGGGACACCTGCCCCCGCGGCCTCCACGCTGTACCGCGAGAAAGTGTACAGCGTTGCGCATATGACAATAAAGACCGAGGTCAGCCCGATGAGAAGGATGTTGAGCGCGATCTCGTTTGGGGTCTTCTGCCGCTTTGCGCCTTCAATCAGGCAGATCATGTGGTCGAGGAACCCTTCGCCGGGGTTTGCGCTTGCCTGGATGATCAGCCAGTCGGAGAGGATCACCGTGCCGCCGGTAACTGCACTCCGGTCCCCTCCGGATTCGCGGATGACCGGTGCACTCTCGCCGGTGATCGCGCTCTCGTTGACTGACGCGACGCCTTCCACAACCTCGCCGTCAACCGGGATGGTGTCGCCGGCCCTGACATAGAAGAGATCTGTCTTGTGCAGCGTTGAGGACGAGACAATTGTATAATCAGGCTCTGCCGGCTCTCTCCCTTTCACGATCCTGTACCCGGGATACAGCTTCTTTGCAAGCGTGTCCTGCCGCATCTTCCGTAATGATTCCGCCTGCGCCTTGCCCCTCCCTTCTGCGAGGGCCTCGGCGAAGTTGGCAAAGAGCACCGTGAACCAGAGCCACGCGGCGATCGCCCCGATGAACCCTGCCGGCTCCTCACCGGTCCCGGAGAGGGACTGGAGGAAAAGGAGGGTCGTGAGCACGCTTCCGACCTCGACAGTAAACATGACAGGGTTGCGGATCATGAACCGCGGGTTTAGTTTATATACCGCGTCGATAACCGCCCTGCGATAGAGGGCCGGCAGGACGGAGTGGGGGTCCCGGACCGGTTTGAAGTCAGACATGGGCCACACCCCCTGCCACCCGGATGAGATGTTCGACGACTGGACCAAGTGCAAGTACCGGGAAGAAACTGAGCGCCCCGATGATGAGCACGACGAAGATAAGCCATATGATGAAGAGCGGGCGGAATTCGCGCAGCGTGCCCCCGCTTACAGGGACAATCTTCTTTGCAGCAAATGACCCGGCTAATGCAAGTGTCAGGATGGCGACTGCATACCGTCCGATAAACATGCAGGCGGCAGTTGCAATATTATAGAACAGGTTGTTCGCAGACAGGCCTGCAAAGGCGCTCCCGTTGTTCTCTGACGGGGAAGTAAACGCGTACATGATCTCGGAAAACCCGTGGGGGCCCGAATTGAGGACGGCAGACCTTCCTGCATCGGTCGAAACCGCTGCCGCCATACCGATGAGAATGAGAAAGATGGGGATGAGGATGATAATGGTGGCAAGTTTCATCTCGTGCGGCTCGATCTTCTTGCCAAGGTATTCGGGGGTACGACCGACCATGAGGCCGGCGATGAACATGGCGATGATGACAAAGACAAGCATCCCGTACAGGCCGGATCCGACGCCACCATACACGACTTCCCCCAGCATCATGCCAAACAGGGGCACAAGGCCCCCAAGCGGGGTGAAGGAGTCGTGCATCGAGTTTACCGCCCCGCAGGACGTCACGGTAGTTGTGACCGCAAAGAGCGCCGACGGCATGACCCCGAACCGCACTTCCTTGCCCTCCATGTTGCCGCCCGGCTGGATACCGGTCGTGCCTTGATCGATCCCCATCCCGCTCAAAGCAGGGTTCCCGCCCTGTTCCGCCCAGATGGCAAACCCGAGAAGCGGGATGAACATGAGTGTCATGGCAAGAAGGATACTGATGCCCTTGCGTCCCGCCCCGACCATCTTCCCGAACGTGTAGCAGAGCGCTGAAGGGACCAGGAGGATCGCCACGACTTCAACAAAATTGGAAAACGGCGAAGGGTTCTCGAACGGGTGGGCTGAGTTTGCAGAAAAGAACCCGCCGCCGTTGGTGCCGAGCATCTTGATCGCTACCTGCGACGCAGCGGGCCCGAGCGGGATTGTCTGGGTCGTGACGAGTGCGCCGGTGGCATCCTTCACCGGATCGAGGAGCGGCACGGTGACGGGGCCGGAGAACGCCTGGACGCTCCCCTGCGAGACGAGGATGAGCGCGATGATTATGCTGAGGGGAAGGAGGATCATGACGCTCCTGATGAGCAGCACCCAGAAGTTCCCGATCGTTGATGCAGACTTCCGCGAGAGCCCGAAAATGAGGCCGACAAGGACTGCCATTCCCACTGCCGCAGAGACGAAGTTCTGCACGGCAAGCCCGAGCATCTGCGTCAGGTAACTGACCGTGGTCTCAGGTACGTACGCCTGCCAGTTGGTATTGGTGGCAAAGCTGACCGCGGTGTTGAGCGAGAGGTCCCACGGGAGAGGGCCGGCTCCGGCGGGATTGAGCCAAAGGAACTGCTGCACTTCCAGGAGCAGGAATACAGACACGATACAGATGGCGGAAAAGACCATCATTGCGACCGAGAACATCTTCCAGTCCATCTCGTCGCCTGCTCCCGGCCCTGCCGTCGTGAGGAACCAGCGTTCGATGGGATCGATCAGCGGGGAGAGAAGGTTCTTCTTCCCGGTAAACACCCGCCACATGAACCTTCCCAGTGGGACGACGGTCACGACAAAGATGCCAAAGAAGAGCACCAGCACTGCCCAGTCTGCAAGACGACCGTCGGACGGCTGCGGGAGGGGGGTATCCCCGGCCGGGGAGGAGACCGGGGACGCGGCCAGGTCATCGAGGGCAAGGTTGAGCGAAAGGACATTGACATGGGGCTCGCCGAAGATCCAGAACTGGCGGGGTTCGGCATACCGGCTGACAAGCGCCGTTACGTCCTGTCCGCTCAGGTTGCGCTCCCGGGCGACGCGGGGTACCTGGTAGTATGCCGCTGCCACTGATATATCGGGGTCAAGCCCGCTTCCCGATGCGGTGACGAGGTCGACCGGGATCGGTTGGGTATTTGCCGGATCGGCCTGACGGAGAGCATCGGCACGGGCTTTCACCATATCCGCAAGCGCCGGGTTTGTGGGCCCGAGGTTCGATCCGGATGAGCCCATTGCATTATAAGGTACCGGGGTTGTAGCAGACGGGCGGCCCCAGAAGTACTTAGGGGATGTGAATGGCTGCCCGATCAATGCCGAACCGGCAACCTTCCCGTCATGAACGATGAGGTTGCCGTTTGCCTGTGCCGGAAATGCAATCTGCGCGATACCGGTGATGACCAGGGGGTAGAGGATGCCCACGAGGACCGTGAGCAGTATAAAGACCAGGATTGCAGGCCGTACCTGCTTTTTCATCATTGACTTAACCGGTTCTGCAGGCATGCACTGACAGCCTCAATCGTGATGCACTCCGGACTGCCACGACAGGAGTGTTCACTGTACAAGGGTTCAGATTGTTAGTATATACGCACTTTGATAGCTTTTCTGCGATCGCAAAATAAACAATTATCTGATCCGGCCCGGTCTATTCGTCGTCTCCCGGTAGTCCGGCACGGGATATCTCCGGTCTATTAACTTTTCCATTCGGAGATATGTAAAAATAAGATTTTTTCCCGTCCGCGGCAGTCCGGCAACAAGACCTGCCTTGTACGATTGCATACTGTTTTTGTGTTTTGTGACGGTGCATTTTTTTTAAAAAAAAACCGGCACTTTTATTTCCCGGCTGTAAACACCTGGCACGGGAAGCGTACCGGTGCGGAGGGCTTGTTTCCCGGAAAGGCCGGGGTGCACAACGTTGCCCGGTCCACGGGGTGCGGGACACAAACGGTAGTGTTCATCTGCCCGGGCGGATATATATCCGGAGAAGAGATGGAGCCCACTGTCCCGGATCCCGGAGCCATCGGCGAGATGTTCAGGAACGTCCGGGCGTTCATGCCCGGCATCATCGAAGATTTCAGGGACCTTGTCGCTATACCATCGGTGGCGTTCCCGGGTTATCCCCCGGAACCGGTGCACCGGATGGCTGCAGCGACCGTGGACCTTTTAAGACGCTATGGACTGGCGGACGCCCGCCTGCTCGAGATTCCCGGAGGGTACCCTGCCGTGTACGGCGAGATCGCTGCCCCGCCGGGGGCACCCGTGGTGCTCCTGTACTCCCATTACGATGTCCAGCCGGCACGGGAGGAGGACGGCTGGGAGACCGGCCCGTGGGCACCGGTGATCAGGGACGGGCGCCTCTACGGGCGGGGGGCCGCTGACAACAAGTCGGGGATTATTACCATCGCCGGGACATTAAGGGCGCTTGGAGGAAGGCCCCCTGTCGGGATAAAAGTGATTATCGAGGGCGAGGAGGAGACAGGGAGTCACCTTGGCGCGTTTGTCGGGGCGAACCCGGAACTGTTCCGGTGCGACCTGTTCGTCATAACTGATATGGGCAAGCTGGAAGCCGGAAAACCGGTCCTGAGCACGACCCTGCGGGGCGATGTTTCCTGTGTCGTCACCGTCAGGACTCTTGGTCACGCGGTCCATTCGGGCGTGTTCGGCGGCCCGGCCCCGGACGCACTGGTCGCCCTCATCAGGATGCTTGCCACCCTTCATGATGAACGCGGCGATGTTGCCATTCCCGATCTTTTTTTGTATCCCGGGGCCGCAACTGAATTCCCTGAAGACCTGTACCGGAAGCTGTCCGGCATGGCCGACGGTGTTGACACGATCGGTACGGGCTCTATCAGCTCCAGAGTCTGGCAGAAGCCGTCGGTCACGGTGATCGGGATCGATGCCCCTTCGGTCAGGGATGCTGCAAATATCCTCATCCCGCAGGCCCGTGCCCGTATCAGCATGCGCATTGCGCCGGGATCTGACCCGCAGCGGGAGGTCCGGCTCCTCACAGGCCATCTCCGGGCGGTTGCCCCGTGGCACGTGCAGGTGGAGGTCGGCGACATCTGGACATCATCAGGTTTCATCTGCCCGACCGGCGGGCGAGGCTATGAAGCTGCAAAAAAGGTGCTGGAGGCGGTCTACCGCAGGCCGGTCCAGGAGATCGGCGGCGGGGGTACGATCCCGCTGTTAAACGTGCTGTCGCGTGCAGTCCCGGGCGCAGAGTTCGTCCTCTGGGGCTGCGAGGACCATGAACGGTCTGCGATCCACGGGCCAAACGAGAGCGTCAGTCTCATCGAGGTTGAGAACATGATCGTCACACAGGCACTGCTTCTTTTGGCGCTGGGGGAGCGGGCCGCGCCTCCAGGGTGAGCGCCCGGATCGATCCGCTGCTTATTAAAAAACTTTTAATCCTAAAAAAATCATTGATTTTTGTTTTTACAATAAACAGCCGGTGAGGTGCGTGGTGATGCGGGGAGCGGGAAAAGGCCGTGCGGCGCGCCGTGGCGGCCGTGACTGGCAGGAGCATGCAGGGCGTGGCAGGTACGATGACGGGTGGGATCCAGAAAACCCGGACCAGGATCCCGGCCGTGATCTCCGGGACATGTATGAGGACCTGCAGGACCCGGCGGTTGATGATTACATCTGGCCGGAGCACGTGGAGAGGGAGGAAGACTAAAAAAAATTTGTTTTATCATATATTGAGGGCAGTGGGGCCGGTCCCGCACGACCGGCAGGATTTTTTCGTGCCGGTGGGAGCGGAGCCGGGGCGCGGGGATTTTTTACAAGTGTAACAATGAATTTTTTTTTATCCCGGTGCCGCACCAAAAAACCCCACCCAGATATCCTTAAATATCGAAAACCGTATGTATTGTTTGAAAGCGGGGTTGGCATTTCATGGTACCTGTTGCAAGGCCGGATGGTGCTGCTGCCGGGGTGAAGTATGTTTGAGAAGGTGCTTTTCCCGACAGATTTTTCAGAGCGTGCAGAGATTATGCTCGATTGTATCGCCGGTATACCGCAGGTGCGGGAAGTCATCCTGCTCCACGTTGTCAGAGAGACCGGTTACCCGATGGGGGCGGATCTCGCCGATACTCTGGCAAAACAGGCAGCTGAAAAGACCCTTGCGGAGGCGCAGCACTACCTTAAAACACTCAACCCGGGCATCAGGGTGTCGCTGGAGACAACGGTATCGCCCGATATTGCAGACGGGATACTGGCAACGGCACAGAAGCGGGGTGCCGGCCTTGTCGTTGTCAGCGCTCACGTAAAGGGCGTGAAGGCAGGGGTGCTCCTTGGCAGTATCCCGTCGACGCTCCTGTGCCGCACCGGCGGTATAAACGTCCTGTTCATGCGCCACAAGATCACCGAGACCCTGACCGGCCGGACTTATGAAAAGTTCTGTCCAAGGCTCTTTTCACGGGTCCTCTGCCCGACAGATTTTTCACGGTTCTCCGGACATGCAACAGCCCTTGCCGGCAGGGTCGCGGGGGCAGGAGAGGTCATCCTCCTCCATGTCGTACCGGGGGGCAAGGCAACCGGCGGGACAAAAGAGGCAAAAAAGGAGGCGGAGGCCCGGATCGGCGCAGCCCGCGACAGCCTTGCATCACAGGGCATCCGGTGCAGGGCGATTGTGAAGACCGGCGACCCTGCCGGAGTGATTGTCAGGGTTGCCGAAGAGGAGGATGTGTCGGTCATCTGCATCAGCTCATTCGGGAAAGGCTGCCTTCACGATTTCCTTGTCGGGAGCACGGTGCAGGACGTGGCCATGAACGCAACACGGCCGGTGATTGTCGTCCGGTCGCCCGGATAACAAAGGGCCCTGTATCGTAACTCCGGATAAACCGGATTGCATCATCTTTGTCCGAGTGCATCAACAAGGGCCATATATCCCTCGCTCTGGATTTGGGCGATCGTTACAGTTTCCATGCTCACTTCATCTCCATCTGGGAGTAATGGACCTGATAAATGGGGGTGGTTTTTAAAAAGCGGCCGGATCCTGCAGGGCCCGGCGGGTCCCATCCGGAGCATATCGGGATCGGAATTATATACACATACATACACAGACATAATCATGTCGACCCGGACGATCAGCATCACGGATGAGGCCTATGACCGGCTCAAAAGTCTCAAGAGGGGGGACAAGATGAGCTTTTCGGATGTGATTATCGAGCATTATCCAAAACGAAAGAGACTCTCCGAAGTACTGGAAGAGATCGGGGCAAACCCGGATCTTGCTGATTCGATTGAACGTGCTTCAAAAGAGATGCGATCCCGCTCTTTGCGAAAGGTCAGTTTCTGATGCCGGTCGCTGATACCTCATTTATCATCGACCTGATCCGTCATGATCCGTGTGCCATGGCATGCCTTAAGGATATTGAGGACAGGGGCATCTCTCCATCGATGACTCCCGTTTCAATCCTTGAACTCTATTACGGGGCGTATAATTCGGTTTGTGTTGAGGAAAATATCAAAGAGGCTCTCATTTTTTTAAACCTCTGGGAGGAGCTGCCGTTTACCGATGCGGTGTATCATGCCTTTGGGTACCTTTCTGCCACGCTTGCGCGGCAGGGGGTCCGGATCGGAGATTTTGATGAGGTGATCGCGGCCTTTGCCCTCGCACACGATTCGATGGTCATCGCCCGTGACCGGCATTTTGAGAAGGTCCCTGGCCTTGGGGTTATTTCGTACTGACCTGCTTGAAGTATCTTTTAAAACAATCGCAGCCCCGCAGGAAGAAGAGTTCCCGGTAAGGACTCATCCAAAAAAAAGGAGGGGGGGGGATAGTTCGAAGAGTACTGATGAACTCTTCTCATGTTTCAGGTCTGATGACCTTCAACATTCTCCCCTGCCCCGACCCCTTCTTTCATTTACTTTAAACTTTAAGTAAATAGTAAAGTAAATAACCCGGGTAACCAATCATTGTGAAAAGGAGAGAACCAAAAATGCAGAATGACATCCTCTCCATCTTAAACGAATCCGAAGCGCTCAATTCAAAAGTATTCTCCCTCGTTCGATTCAAACTGCTTGCAAGCCTTGCCGCTCTCGGGCTTGACGGGGCTACGTATCGCGAACTCAAAGCGGCGCTTGACATCAATGATGGAGTATTATTCGCAAACCTCAATGTCTTAAAAGACATGGGCTACCTCACTTCAGAGAAGATCACCTCGGAAGGTAAAGAACTCGAACTCTATATCATCACGCCCGAAGGACAGGATGAATGGAAAAGAACAAAAGCCTGGCTGTGCAGGTTCCTCCACTGCGGAGCATGAATATGGAAAAACACAAAAAAGTAATTGCCTTCTTCAAGGAACTTGGCTTTGAATTCGCTGTCTCACGGTTCGATGACCGGCTGGTTGCACAAAAAGTCGTCTGTCTTCTTGAACTCAGGGGCATCAATCTTGGATATCCCTGCAGCATTTATGTCCGGGGACCATATTCTCCGGATCTGACTCAGGATCTGTTTGAATTTCAGGGAGATTTCGAGCATTTAACCACGGAATCCCGGCTCAGCTCTGCGGAGAGGGAGACCGCTGGAGAGCTCGGCAGGATCTTCGGGTTAAAGCCCGTTCCTCTCGAAGTCGGAGCAACGTATGGGTATTACGCACTACGGCAGAACTGCGATCCGCTCGAAGCGTTAAGGCAGGTCAAGAGGTTGAAACCCTTCTATTCGGAGGCCCAGATCGCTCTCGGAATATCAAAAGCAAAGGAGTTCCTGTTCCGGCCCACTCCCGGGGACCTCGAAGAGCTGAAAAAGGAGACCGGCATCTGGCAGCGTGCATCCTTAAAATCACTGGAGAAGTGATGGATGAAGAACGGCGATATCTGGCTTGTGGATCTCTCAGATGCAAAAGGGCATGAGCAGAGGGGAATCCGCCCCGCGATTATCGTAGGAGATGCAAATGGCCTGACCATTGCTGTACCATGTACGACAACGCTCAGTACTGCCAGATTCTCCCACACGCTTACCATTACACCGACACCCCACAACGGCCTTGATGATGAGAGTATCGCACTTGTATTCCAGATCGTTGCTTTGGACCGGGACCGGTTCCAGCACCGGATCGGCGCAATCAGTGAACAGCAGAGGCTGGCAATTGTCGCCCTCATACGGGACCTGCTGGATCTGGATTAAGCTTTTTTTCAGGAGCCATCACCCACCTCTCCGTATCGTTTTTCTCGTGATAGGACAGGGAGATTATCAGTGAGAGCGCGTTTGAAAAATCTGCATGTGTACTATATCTGAATATTTGGGGTCCCCAAAAAGATCTTTAAAAAAATGGAGCAGGGGATCTCTCCCCTGCCCCGGTTGATTTCACCCTGAATGGAAAGTGCGGTTCTTTTTATGACTCAAGGAAAGACCCGGTAAATTTCTTCCCGGCTCTTTACCCGGTAAAAGATGATCCCGTTCTCTGTGGTTACCTTGCATCCGATGCGGTATTTTCCCGTACGAATGCGGTAGTAATAATCATATCCTCTCATCTTGTGGATATCAAAATCGAGAAAAATATCCTCCGGGGCCGGGATCTCATCAAACACCAGCCGCTCGATCCGGGAGCGATAACGTTTGGGCAACGATGCCAGGTCTTTGAGGAAAATTTTCTTATATTTGCAGGCCGGCATCTCAATCCTTTTTCAATGATTTATAGAATTTTCTGGCTTCGTGGACTGACAGGGTTTCATCCCCTTCTGCTTCCTCCATGAATTTTGCAAGACCGTTATCTTCGATAATGGATTCCATCCGGTTGAAGGTTTCAAGATCGACAATTACCGCCTGCTTCTGGTTCCGGGCGTCGGTGATATATTTCCGGGGTATTGCGGTCATTCCTGTATCACACCAGTGTTTATGTTGGAGACTATAAAGGAGCTTGTGTGGCCAGCTGAATTTGTCCCTTAAAAAAAATGGGGCAGGGGATCTCTCCCCTGCCGATGGCTCGATCTTCACACGAATGTGAACAACCCGTTCGTTCTTTTTAGTACCCGGCTATGTAATCGAGGACCCTGTCCCAGACAGCGAAGAACTTCGTTCTTCTCGTCCTCACCTACGGTTCGGAATACGAAAACCCGGGGATGACCACGTACGCCAGGATTCCGGCGCCGAGGAAGATCAGTGTTATCTGCACTTCGGTCGAAGAACCGGGTTCTTCGAAGACTTTTTTAGTCTTCTCATGTCTCAAGTCTGATGACTTTCGACATTCTCCTGTTTCGGCTCTGCGAACCTCAACATTTTCCATGATCTCCGACCTCCCCTACGCCAGGGCCGGCACGGTGTCCGCCCAGGTCTCGACCTTTGCGAGGATGCGTTGTGTCGAATTTCTTCAGAAATGAGACAGGAGAAGCCATCGGGCTTCGAATTGCGTAGGGTCGAAAGACCCGGAGCACGAGAAGACCGCAAGGTCTTCGCTGTCCGAGTAGGACGTTACCGTGACCCGGTCGCGGCTGAACGTCACGTTGTACAGCTCGCCGTTGGGGTCGTGGCACCGGACCGTTGTGGAGAACGAGTCGTTCCCCGGGTCATGTGCCGGTGTGCCCGTGTGTGCTGCGGTCAGTTCGGCTGCCGCCATCAGGACGGCTACAGGGACAATGTCGTCCGGGCAAAACGGTTATTCATTTCTTTTTGTCAGTTCCAGATACGTATCCTTAATTTTCCGTACCTTTTTCGTATCAAGACGGTCCACGACGCCCTGGTATTTCACGAGGAAACGCGGGACCTGTTTTGCAAGGGTATCCTCAAAAACGGCGGTTACCTCGCTTGTGGTATAGTACTGGGACTCTACACCGGATACTATCATCAACCGGGGATCATACTTTTTGACATGGGATCTGTCCAGAAGAACAGATGCGATCATTTATTGGCAGCGCAGGAGAATAGACAACCAGAATGGCACACATAAAAATCTACCTCGATGTATGCTGCCTGTGCCGGCCATTTGACGATCTCCAGAATAAAAAAATCCGGCTTGATAGCGAAGATTTCTGATGAAATCTTCTCATCTTCGGGGTCCTGACGACCCACTCATAGGCTGAAGCGATCTTATCAATCCTTGACCGGTGTACCCGTGACTGGGAACTCGTCGGGAGTGTTGCTATCGATGATGAGATTACCCTGATACCGGATGTCGAGAAGCGGATGAAAGTAGAACAGAAACTGGCGCTTATTAACGAGTATATCGAATTGGATGAGACGATATTCCAGCACGTGACAAAATTCCAGAGATCGGGCCTGAAATTATATGATGCGCTCCATCTTGCATGCGCACAGAGCGGAAAAGCTATTCTTCTTACAACTGACAATAGGATTATTAGTTTTGCCAGGAGAGATCCGGCAATAACAGTCCGGGTGGAGAACCCGGTGCACTGGCTCATGGAGGTGTCAGCCGATGAAAACAATCAGTGAAATACGGAAAGAGGGTATTCACGCACTTACAAAGACACTCGGGCCGGTCGACATGGCACGGTTCATCCAGAGCTACGAGACCGGGACCGGGGACTATACCAAAGAGCGTCATGAGTGGCTGCCTGACGATCTCGATACCGTAAAGGGAAGATTGCTTGAACGGCAGAAAAAACAAAAGATGAAAAAACCGCACCACTGAACCGATCCGTTCAGTCGGCAGGCCATCCATGCAGATGAAAGATTATACAAAAGAGCGTAAGCAGTGGCTTCCTAAGGATTTTGACAAGGTCATTGCCGGGATTAAGGAACGCAGGAAGAAGAGGTCCCGGGCGTAACTTTCTTTTTTTGCAATTTCCCTGTCCCGCCCCACAACCGGCGTGGGCTTGTTACGCAAAGGACAAGGAAAATTATTTTAAAAGTCGTGAAGGGATGTTAGTACACGCTGCTCTTCCTCGGACACAAACCGGTGGAAGTCCATATAGAGTGGTACAGTATCTTCACGCGGTTTCATCTGTGCGAGGGTAAAACCCTTCTTTTGGTACCAGCCGGCTGCGCCGGGCTTGGAATCAACCGTTATGATACGGCAGCCGGTAAATTGCGAGACATGCAGGACGATGATAAAAATCCGGAGGAGCATGCTGGTACCGATACCATAACCATCGAAATCGCGGTGGCGTGCCATCCTGGCGATCTTGATTGCAGGATATTTGCGGTATTCCCAGGTGGGTTCGCGGTCCGACTCATGAACCGCTTCTGCGACAATGCTGTCGTTGATCAATGTGAAGTATCCAACCACGTCGTCATTCCAGAAGGCAAGAAATGTTGCAGAGAGCCGGTTCGCCTGGTTATTGAGCGCATCTTCTGTTAAAAAATCGTCCAGTTCCTGCTCAGTTGAATGAAAAGAAGATACATCGTCAGTTGCATCGAGAGGCTTGAAAACCAAATCAAAATAGGTAAGCTCAGGCATAGAGTTTTTCTTTCTTTGCGATTTTGATGGCTTCGCGGATGAGTTTACGCCCTTCTTTTGTAATCTTCGGGTCTTCCATGTATTTGTGGAACCTCCGGGCGTCATCCCCCTCCAGCACCAGCCCAATCTCGATGGGTTTTGCCATACTGTTCACCTCTGGTTTCCTGTCAGCAATATATTTCCCTGGAACTATTTGAAATGTTGCGAGTTGGCCGGTCTGCCGGGATGCGCATAGGTCATGGCCGGTCGCGTCAACTCCGTACCCGTTCCCGGTCTGGACTCATCAAAAAAATAAAAACGGAGGAGCAGGGAGTTAACCCTGCCCCGGTTGATTTCACACTTCGTTCTCTTCTCAGTACCCGCCCATGTAGTCGAGTACCCGGTCCCAGATGACGAGGAGACCGGGGATGATGACGTAGGCCAGCAATCCTGCACCGAGGAATGCTGCCGTTATCAGAACTTCGTTGTCCATGATCCTTCCTTCTCAGGCCAGCTGCGGCACGGTGTCCGCCCAGGTCTCGACCTTTGCGAGGATCGCGTCGTCCGAATAGGACTGGACCGTGACCCGGTCGCGGCTGAACGTCACGTTGTACAGCTCGCCGTTGGGGTCGTGGCACCGGACCGTTGTGGAGAACGAGTCGTCCGCCGGGTCATGTGCCGGTGTGCCCGTGTGTGCTGCGGTCAGTTCGGCTGCCGCCATCAGGACGGCTGAGCCGGCCGTGTAGCCGGCCACGCTGTTGAACCGGTGGGTACCGGTCCCTGTGGTCTTTGCGTTGGTGTCCTGGTACACGAGCCGTACCGTGTGTGCTTCCCGGGTCTTCTCAACCCCCGGGTGGTTTGTTCCTGCGGTCATGTAGTCCACGCACCCGAAGGGGTTTGTGGCGATGACCTGCTGTACGATACCATCGAACGTTGTCACGTCCGATATCGGGGCCGCAAGGGTGCGGACCGCGTTCTTTGTTTCGCTTGATTGTACGAAATCTGCCATGTTTGTTGTCTCCGAAGAGGTCTTCAGACCTCGAGGTTGAGAAGAATTCGCGAGAATTCTTCGAGTTCCGAGATCGTCAGAACCTCCATTTTTTCTGTTTTTTAAACAGGTTCACACGGCCCGGGAATCGTGAAGGATGACTCCGCCATCCGTTGTTCCCGGGCGTTTTTGAACCGTTTTTGCTTGGTGTCTCCAGGGCCCCTTTGACAGCGAAGAATGACACCGTCATTCTTCTCGTCCGCGGGGTTCTGCAGAACTCCTTTGGACATATTAGTATAGGACGTCGGGGAGTATCTGCTTTGATTATGAAACGGTTTTTGGGAAAAACGGATGAAAATTATTGGCTGGATTGGGAAATGGGGCGGTTATTGTGGCCGGTTGGAAGGAACGTGAAACGTTCCTTAGTGAGAATTATTGTCTCAGATAATTTGCGATTCTCTGCAAGTCCTGTACCTGATCGTTAAATTTCCGGTTTATATTTAGAGTAACTGCAACAATTGGGCAATCTCTTTGACGACTAATTCCTTTTGTCCTGAATTCTTGTTCCATGACCAGCCATTTCCACAGTTCGCACTTGATGGATGGGGTAGGGTAATGATTCGAGTACTGGTTTCATCGGGATGTCGCAATGGCCGTTGCTTGAAATATCTTTCAACATCCCTTCCAAGGGTGATGATAATTTTGTCTTTTAACCCGTATTTCTTGAATTCGAATTCAAACCACTGGTCCGCACAATACTTAGCGGTGTGATAATGAAAAGAAGGATAGTACTGTCTCTCATTATCCAATTGGTTCAGAAGATCATTATTTGCTGGTTTGAATGTGGGGCATTTATGCAGGTGTGTCCAGTAGCATTCATAATTGAGAAATTTCCGCAATTTGATCAGGTCTTGAGAATTCTCATTAAATCCCATGAAATCCTTGATCTTCTGACAGAGCCAGCAGGGTGGAGCATTCAGCCACAAAATGCCTTTATGGTCACTTGAAATTTGCCGGTATTCTTTCAATGGCTTTCTGAATTCGGTTGTCGGATCCCTTGATATAAGACATCCTCGTATTTTCCCTGTAGGGGGAGGGATGCATATTCTGTGTTCGATATCACGTTTTTGGAGTTTACATCCTTCACATCGATTCAAATACCCGACTCCTGCATGATGGTCTTTAGATTGGAGATATATTTGTAGTTCTCTAGTGAGTGAATTGACTTTTATGATTCACATTTAATGCCGAGATTGAATGATAATTTCCATTTGTCGTAAAAAACCCATTAGAGAAATTTATCAAGGTTAAAAATAATCTGGATTCAATGAGTAATTGATAAATCTGGAGAAAATTCCGTTTGATTGGAGATTTCATATGTCAAAGCTAAAAATTGGAGAGGTTTTCAGATATGCTCGCCCTTACAGTCCAGAATCTGCTGAGATTGATGGTTATCCCAATCATTTTTTCACAACCTGTCTACAAGGACAAGCATTAGCACAACTCGATAGCGGCATTAATCCGATAGGATTTATTCGCGTTCCTGAGGGATCAAGAAGGCCAGCGATTCTGATACGAAGCAGCCCGCACAAGATTGGCAGTCATGATACTCCTTGGCAGGATACGTTCGATCCAGATAACGGACATATCCGTTATTATGGCGACAATAAAGAGCCTGGAAAAAATCCCGCCGAAGCACCGGGAAACAAAGTACTATTGGATGCCTATAAAATTCATTCAACGTTAGACAATCAATTGAGGATGCACGCTATCCCCCTTCTTTTTTATCGTGCCGTAAGCCGAAACGACAAGGCGAAAGGATATGTTGAATTCAATGGGTTTGGAATTATCCAAAATGTCGAACTGATCACGCAATATGACCGAGCAAAAGAAAGGGCCTTTCCCAATTATGCTTTTGATTTTGTAATTTTCGATATGGGAAAAGAGCATGAGGAATTTGAATGGGACTGGATTAATGACAGAAGAAATCCTGAAATAACGATTGAAAATACCCTTAGCAAAGCCCCAGAGTCATGGAAGAATTGGATAAAGAACGGGCCCAAATCGTTAGAGAGAAATAGACGATATGTTTCCAAGTTGCTTGTTGCAACCACTGCCGAGCAACAGCCAAATCCCAATAGCAGAGAAGAGATAGCACTCAACAAGATTTATGAGTTTTATACAAAGAAAAGCCGGTTTGAAGCATTGGCATCAATAATCACCGCACGGTATATTAAAGAGACTGGCGGGATGTACAAGGAGGGGTGGATCACTCCGGGAAGTCGCGATCACGGTGCGGATTTTTATGGACGATTGGATATCGGTTTTGGCTTTGGAAAAGTTAAGGTGATCCTTCTCGGACAAGCAAAATGCGAATCTCCAGATACACCGACGAGCGGGACGCATATTGCACGGACCGTTGCTCGATTAAAGAGAGGTTGGGTTGGTGCGTACGTTACGACGAGTTATTTCTCAGAGTCAGTACAGCGAGAGATCATTGAGGACAGTTACCCGATCCTTCTGATCAATGGAAAAAAACTTGCCGAAACTGCCTTGAAAATCGTTCACGACGACGGGTATCCGAGTATTGAATCGTTCCTCGCAGATGTCGATACGCAGTACGAGAACAAAGTTAAAAACCGACGGCCTGAAGAATTACTATTTGAATGAAATGTCTCACTTTTTATTGAAGATATTCGCTTATTTTTTTAAAGACAGATTGGGCATCAATTTTCAATTCATGTTCCCAAATCCTGATCACAAACCACCCCATTGACTCTAAAGATTTTTTGTTTTTCAGATCTCGTTCAATGTTTTGTTGAATTTTTGGCAGCCAATACTTCTTGTTCGATTTTGGTTTAACATAACAATCTGGACAACCATGCCAAAAACAGCCATCTATGAATATAGCCACCTTTTTCGACGAAAAAATAATATCCGGTTTTCCAGGCAGGTTTTTATTATGGATCCTATACCCACGGAACCCCTTGCTCCAAAGAAGTTTCCTTAACTGCAATTCAGGGAGTGTATTCTTTGAATGAATATTTGACATTACTCTGCTTCGGATTTCCTTCGAATAGCAGTCAGTCATAATAATCGAATCATTTCAGCATTTTCTTAATTTTTTGTGCTACAGATTTTGCCATCAATGGTGGCACTGCACAAGCAACCTGTTGCTGAGATCCATGCATTGATCCTTTGAATTCATACCAATCAGGAAATGACTGCAGACGTGCCGCCTCTCTGATAGAAAGTCCACGGTTCTGAGTAGGATGTATAAACATGCATTTCCTGAAATTGCTCACTGTAATGCTTGGCTTGTTGTCTTCAAGTCTTCTGTAAATGTATGAATGGCAGCGGAATTTATCTGCATAGTTTTTCAGCAGATAATCTGGCAGATCTTGCCAATTTCCTCCTTGAGGGATGTGTTTGTATCGTTGAAGGACAAGGTCATTGCTCTGAGTTGTAACATGATTGAGAACAGCACTTGATTTAATATTCAGATTTGACGCCGCTCTCATTTGTTTTGTGTAGTCATTTATTGAAGATTTTTTTGCATATCGTTGAATTGCCCGCTTCTCCCCCATCCCGATTATCGGCAAATCCGATATTGCTTGTTTAACAGTAATGAAATCTTTCTTTGTCTTTCCAGGAAAGCTGATCTTATCTCTATACTCATCTTTTGCTTTTTCAGGTTTTATCCCTACGATGAAAACACGCCTGCGGTGTTGAGGGACCCTGCACCATGCTGAATCTATAACTTTGTCTTTGGCAGTATAGCCCAAATCACTTAACGCAGAAATAATTTCTTCTTTGATTTTCCCTTTTCCCATTGATAAAAAACCGACAACATTTTCAAAAACGATAAAATCAGGATCAAGACCTTTTATAAGGCGCAGATATTCCTTGAATAGGGAATTATTTGGATTGTCGATAAATCGAGTTTGTTTGTTGGCATTGGAGAAACCTTGGCATGGCGGGCCTCCAATTATTCCCTGAACTCGATAGCCGCGCTCTCTAAAAATTCTCTTTACTTTTTCAGCATCCAGATGGCGGATATCTTCAACTTCAGAGTAATGATAGTTCTCCTGCCCTCTTGCTGATTGAATTTTCTTATGGTTGCAGCTGATCGTTTCAATCGATTGTGAATCAATATCGCTGGAATAAACAATATCAAATCCCTCATAAAGAAATCCAAGGCTGAGACCGCCCGCCCCGCAAAAAATATCTAAAATACCATTTTTTAGGTCAGCCATGTTTATTCATCCATTTATCCTCAAACGGTTTTCACTTTATCTAAATCAACATGGGATGAATTGTCCCATACATGAACAGTAAGTCCAACCAGTGGCTTTACTCCAGGTCCTTTCAGAATGACTCCAATTTCAAAATTATTTTTTAAACTGTGTTTTGTGAGATTTGCGCTACCGATATATGCAAACATATCATCAGCAATCATCATTTTTGTATGAAGGGCATAGATTTGATTCCCTTTTTTATCCATGTGATAAAAATCCCGGATCTCAAGATGTTCAGATAGATTCTCATCGCTGAACTCAGCGGCAATGTATTCGATCGGCTTAATGAATTCATGTTCGGATCCTCGGCAGATTTCACGCCCAAGGATCCGAATCGTTATCCCATTTTTTGCAGCACCGACAAGTGATGGAAGCAATTTCTTTGCACCATACTCATCAAAAAATGGATTGATTATCCACAAATTATGATTCGCCGCAGCAATAATCCGTATGAGGCTTGGATAAATTTCTTTAATTTCAAAATTGCTGATGCTGAATTTCGGCGGAATTGTCGCAGCATAGGAAATTTCAAGAGAATTCTCACTGATATTTCTTCTCTCAAAATCCCGAATCACTTCAGCTGCAAAAATTTCTTTCTGAAATATCGATGATAATCTTCTGAAGTCAAATTTAAAATGATAATCCTCGATGCTTGCTGCCGCTGATTCTTTTTTGAGCACTCCTGCGTGCATGAGATCATACAGCATCGCGGGATTTGCCGCTTCTGGACATGAATGCTCCAATTTATCCAATATATCTGTGCCTCGAATTATCAGAGAGCCCTTTTGCATAGATTTCAATAATTTCTCAACTTTACTTACTGCAACAGGATCCTTCAAACGGGTTGCTATTTCGTAGACCATTATTGTAGCCTTCTCAGGAATTCATTCTCCCAATATCCATGCATCCGGCCGCGGCTGTCTTTCCTCCCGATCAGATAATGCCGCCCAAGATCGCGGTTGAAGTGCATGCATGATATCTCGCTGAGATGGAGGCATGCATGGCATGAGGCATCCGATGAAATGCAGACCGGATCATACAGGCAAGTCTCAACACTTTCCATCGCCATATCAATCCATGGGATAATGCCGGTTTCAAATAATGTGTGCATTCCTCCGATCTGGAAATCGTGCGAATTGTTTGTGTAAATGGCAATGGCAGGAACGTTCGGGAAAATAATCTCTGCAAGAGAGTCCTTATCCATGCCAACGAGGCCTGCAGCCTTTCTGACAAGCACATGCGACATAGTATGAATGAGGGTGTACACATTCTTGGTTTCAGCCAGCATATCAGGAATCTCGTCATAAATGGGGATGTCTTCTTGATGGATCCGCGTCAGGAACCATTGCTTGAGGCCTCTCTCATCGTCTTTGTCTGGGATATCTGAAACGATCTTGTTCTCCTGAAGCCAGCGGAGAATCCTCCAGCGGTCAAAGATCAGGACAATGCCCTCAGTTTCTGTCGGGTTTACGTATACCGGAGTTTTATCCGCATATTTTTTATCCGGATTAAAACCCCTCAATGTGCATTCCTGTGGATTTGTCGTTGATCGGGAATACCCAAAAACCGCGGATACAACCGGCAGATCACTGACTACATATGCTTCACTGATGCCCGCTTGTTTGAGACGATCTGGAAATCGGAGAATTCGATCAAGGTTTGGATCATTTCTGCTCCGCGCCTCATGCAAAACATTGTCAATGTCTTTTGCTCCGGGGAGTTTGATGGTATCCCGAAAACTTTGAAGAGAGGATACGAGCGTCCGAAGCTTTTCGCCGTCTCCCGTAATGATGCTGTCAACTTGATGAATAGCATCACCGCGCCTCGTCTGCTGGTCTGTTCCATCCAATGTACCGATAATCGTGTCGATGAGATCTTTAGGGACGCCTTTTTGTATGAGATCCTGCCTGACACGGTCAGAGTCAGCATTTCTTGAATCCGTTTTTGACGTTCTTTGAAAATTATTGAATTCATCCCCAGAAATGATCCCGAGATAATTCGCTATAAATAATTTCAGAAGATCAAGATTTTCGTAATCTCTCGGATTTGCGAATCCTGCAGTATTGATTAATGAGATTGAATGGGGATAGAACACTTGGCTTTTTCTGAATGGTGCCGTCTCCATCCGCTGATCGCAGTCACTGCACCATCCCATAACTTTGCCAGATTCAGCACCGCAGATCTTGCACCGCCAGCGCCAGTTGGACGTGCGGCTGCTGTTGTTTGTTTCAAGAGTTATGAAATCATATCCATGAGTTGCGCATGCTCGAACCTGAAGACCCGATATCTTCCCGCATCCATGATAACTTATCATGTCAAGCTGACGCAAATTTCCACCGCATGTGCAGCGGTAGCTTCTTTTTTCGAATTGATAGCGGAACCTTTCAATTTTATCGAATGAATACGCCTTGCCGCAGCCTTCGCAAACAAAGGTGAGCGGAAAAAGCTCAGCCTCTATTGAGCTCGGCTCCAGAAAAACAAAAGAGCCGGAATGGGGTTTTTGAGGATATCCCCGCCTTTTTCTGAACCGCTCCATACGGCTGAGCACTTCAGATGCAAGGCGGGATTCATTAATTGATTCCGATTTGACAGCATCCCAAGAAGATATTTTTGCAATTGCCTGTGTATCTGAATGATCGATGACGCATTCTGGCAGATACCGGAAAATGACTTGGCTTTTTCCTCTCTTCATTATTCCACGCTCCTTGAATGTTGCACACTGACCATTCTCATTGGATCGAAACTTTCTCTTGTAGGGGATATTTCAATGGGGATGTCCGTATCGCGAAGGCTGCTCATTGGCTTGTCAGATAGTGAAAACGGAATAAAAGAATTTTCATCCTGACTGAGAATTTGATCGATATAATCCTGAATTTTCTGGCAGATATATCCTTCAAAAAACGGCCCCATATCCTGCCCAGCGCACTGGTAGCACGAAAGGATGAAATCGGTTATCTGCTCCGTTGAGATTATTCTGCTGTCAAATGCCTTCCGAAAATCATTTGACATATACGGGCTTTTTCCGCTTTGGCCATCCAGGAAATTTATTACACAGGCAGAAAAAATTCCCGGCAGTGTCCGGTTGATTGCAAATTTTGCCCATCGGTTCAGCGGCACAGGCTCTACGAGAATGTCTTTGTACTCATGGTATTTTTCAAAATATTTGTAATAGCTTTGATCCCGCTCCCTTGCAGGATTGAAAACGACGAATATGATCCCGGGATAGCGCCTTCCAACTCGGCTGTATGCCTGAATATATTCAGCAGTATTTCTCGGCATCCCGCGGAAAACCATGAAATTCATTTTATCAATATCTACTCCATGAGAGATCATGCTCGTGGCAACAATCAAATCAAGATGGGAGTCGGGTTCTGCGCTTTCAACGGTTGAAAGAATCTCTTTAACATCACTGAAGGTGACATCCCCCGTCATCCGAGCTGTTGCCATTTCACGGATTCCGTCTCTTTTCAGATCAACATTGACCATCGTTTTTATTGACTGGCTGATCGCATCCCCCTCAAGTTTGACAAGATTGTAGCTCAACCCCAAGTCATAATCTTTGAGAGTTGAGATCACTTCTTCTTCAGATGAAAAACCAATATCCATTTCCAATGCTTTTTGCGGCTGCCTTTTCATCTCCTGAATTTCTTTATAGAAGAATTTGATGACGTCAAGGACAGCAAAAATTACGGTTTTATTATGCGGCATAACCCCCGCAATCAGCCGTGCGGTTTCATTTTGATCTTCTTCAGCATAGAAAGACCTGTTTGACGGGAACTGATGCCCCCTCTTCATATAGAGCTGGCGAATCTGCTCCCAATATTCAGTCATGGTTGCTGAGGACCCAATAATTTTTACAGGTTTTCCACCAGAGAGTTCCTTCATGTAATGTTCAAGAAATGTTTCATAATGTGAATCATAGGTCCCGAGCGATTCGCGAATAAGATGCATCTCATCCTGAATTATGAGAGTAGGAACTGGATCATGCAAATCAACTGGCAGATAACTATCGATCGTACAGAGGTTCGGATCATCGAAAAAATATGGTTTTTTCCAATATAGGCAGTGATCTCCCGATACATATCCGTGGCGTGGGCACTTTCCTGTGACTTTTCCGAAAATTGACTTAAATTCTTTACTCGATCCAGCTGAGGCAAGCTTGTCAAGAGTTGATATTATGAATGTTGGAAGATATCTGTAGACTTCCTGATCTGAAATATAAACCGGAATCTCCTCTCTGCAACTTGAGTTTGTGCATTGGTGAATAATGCGTAGAGATTCAGTATCTCCCCGTATGGCAACAGAATCTTTGCCGCAGAAGGGGCAGCGAGAAATTATTTTATACTTTTCCTGAAGAGCTGGATCGGAATTGATTGGGCTTATCGCATCTTTTCTCTCACCATATTTCGAGCCGGCCTCATATAATTTGTTAGGTGTGTTGGCCTCGCCAACATAATATCCGGTGCTGAAGGGTGCGTATTCTTTTGAACTAATTATCTTATGGCTTCTGCGCAATTTTTCTGCTTGGGCGAAAATATCTGCAATCCGCTGCAGCTGCTGCAGCGAGAGCAGCCTAAGCGGAAAGCGGGTGATTGCAGATACTCCGTCACATTTGCCTCGCAGCCGGTCGAAAAATATTGTGAAGACTACAAGACCGAGATAAGCCTCAGTTTTCCCGCCGCCGGTGGGGAAGTATATTAAATCAACATCATTCACAGTATCAGAGCTGCCGTATCCAGATGCAGCTAAAATGTCCGGAATTTCCATAACAATGAAGACAATCTGGAATAGGTGCCATAAAGAAAACCCTTTGCTCGATTGTGCAAATGCTCCGTTCATGAGCGAAAACGCTTCCATCGCCTCTTTGCTCTTTTTAAGCGCTTCGATGCCTGCCTTGAACCTGCCTGCCTCAGCAATGAATTGATCAATATCATCCCGGAAGCGCCGTTTCCCTTCGGCAGTTAGATCGGTTCTTCTTTGATAATCAGATTCAAGATCAACCACCGCCCTTTTCATCTTTAAATGAAGGGCTTCGAGAAGAGGGATGGGATTTTCTGACAGCACTTTAAATTCTGGGTTTATCGGCTCTTTTGATTTGTATTTTTTTTGAATGAAAACCGGCATATGCTCGATGAATATCGCATTACCTTCCGTTACAGTGGAGCAGTTTATTCCGCCAGCATGAATATTGCCGTCATATTTGTAATCATCTTTCAGGTAATCGAGGATATAATCCTTGAAGGTGAAATTTTTCGGAATGGCCGCAAGGAATGTTTCAAATAATGAATTTTCAATATCGCTCCGCTCAATATTTTCCTCACATGCATTCTCAAGGATCAGAGTCAGCTTGATGCGTTCTGCATTGAAGTCCGAAATCCGGTATGCTAACTGCATTTTCCATTTGGGATCGGGTATCTTGTCCCCCCACGCCTTTAGATATGACTTCCACGACTCATCAGACTCAAGAGCGCTTTTGGGAACCATTTCCTCTCGTTCCCTTCCCGCGGCATCTCTTGCCGTATGGGCTCTCTGCCGGTATCTGCTGGCATCAGCTTCGAAGGCTTCCTTTGCATTTTTGACGATTTTATCAACTTCAGTGAACGAACCTTCGCCAGAAAAATCCGGACCTACTAATGTTGAAATGCTTTTTTCAATCAGAACGGGTTCCGGTTTGATTTTTTTATACACAGCCCGAAGGTGATAACCAGAATCAGAGGAATCTCCCTCCTCTCCAGAAAATTCCGCATCCTGGCTATCAAGGCCCCGACTGAAAACGCCTCTCTCTTGTTGGTCAAAACATTCATGCTGTTCTTCTCGTGTTGGATATACTTTGTAATATAAAGCTGCTGATACCTTGATTGAGAGGACAGCACGCTTAATGTCTGCTTTATTGATAAGGACATCAAAACCCGCGGATGAAGGAGCCGTTTTTGAATAAATTGATGAAACTGCAGACAGGCTTTTTTTAGGGCTCAGGTTGCCGATAAATAATTTCTTTGACGGCTTGTCATCGAATACACGATCATGATCAGAGCCATCAGCACGCCTTCTTATTCGAGTGAGTAATGCTGATGCAAATCTTCCACGGACAGAATTGTCCGCTCCATTAATTGTTGTCATAATTCCATCATCCCGTTACAATTTTGTCAAGCATCCCGGCAGGTGTTTTTTCAATAATCTCTACAGATTCAATTCTCTCCATCGATACGATATTCGCAAAATCCTCAAGATAAAGATCAAGCTCTTCATCAATTGCTGGATTTTCAGAATGTCCCTGATCAGCCTCAATTCCTGCTTGAGGGATCAAACGGTTTAAGCGCCGCGAAAGACTGCGATGAATCGACCTTAATCTCTTAACCGCACCGACAATCTCATTGAAATGAGCAACAAGGAATGGTTTATTGTAAACAATACCCATCCGGCGGATATTTTCAAGATCATGCGGTCCGATGATAGCTCCATTGATCCAAAGGTAGATTGCAGCAGGCGATTTTGGCTCTTTGGCTCCTTGTGCAGTGAGTTTTTCAATTACTTGATAGAAATTGTCCCCGCTTTCTTCAAGCGCTTGTTTGAGATAATGCGACCATGCCTTCTGAAATATCACTACCTGCATCATTGACGGCAGGGTCTCAACTTTGCTGATGATTGATGCAGCCAGCGATTTGCGTGTAGAATTTTCGACAAGAATCAGCAGATCATTTCTCCTGAGGTTTTTTGCCACGCGGTCTTTGACCTTCTCCGTTGATTGATCATAGATTTGAACCTGTTTTTCCGCATGGAGGAGGATATAGCGGCCGCGTTCCAATAGGATTTTTGCCCCAACAACAAAATCAGAATCGCCCTTCAGCCTCTGATCAGCAGATTTTGCCTCAGCTTCATTTGCATAATCAAAGTCAATAGATAAATCGAGTGAGAGGAAATCGGAAAAAATGGCTTCGGGTGTAAAGCCCCCCATTTCAGCATCCTGCGGCTCAAGGAATATTAAACTGGTTTTTTCCTGATTGCTTTCATTTTTCTGGGGAGCGTCGGAGATCTTTGGAACAGCCCCTAAAATGGTTTTTGCAATTTTTATTTTAGCGGAATTCGTGAAGTATTTCTGCATCACGTCGATCTCGTTCTGCAGATATTTGATGGCAGGGATTTCTGATTCATACGCAATAATTCCTATCCGGCGAGCTTTGGCATATGAAAAAATATCCCGCTGATAATATCTGGGGCATCCATAGAGAACGCAGGTGTCAACAAAATTCGGGGTCAAAGACTCTCTGCCGAGTCTGCTTGCAGTAATGAAGTCAATTTTCTGATTATGAAGGTTTGTGATATTGAATCCCTTTTCAATTTCAAGATAATTTTTCAGGGCTTCATTGAGCGCTTCATTTTTCGAGACAAAAAGGACAGATTTTCCCGAAGCTGTGGCTTCTTTGATTATTTGAAGGATTATTAGATGTTTGCCGCTCTTTTTTTCTTCCATATATGAATATGCTTCAATAATTTTATCGACAGAATGAGCCGCAAAAGATGCAAAAACCTGGTTTTCAGATCTCGCAGATTCGCAAAGGCCTTTTAATGCATATATCCGGTTTTTAACAGGAATTACACCCCATCGTTTCCTAAGTTCAATTTCTGCATAAGTCAGAGGCGAAGCCATTTCCTCGAGTGCATATATGCAACCAAGAAATCTTTTTGCAATTTCTTTTGTCGTAGGAGATTCAATTGAGTTGGAGGCTTTTGACAGCTCAAAATAGATTTTCCGCAATTCAATGAGAAGACTATTAAGTTGATCCTCTTTTACCGGAATAATGATCTTTTTCAATCCTGATGCTTTGTTTTGGAGCTCATCGAAATTCTTGCTGAATGGCTGTTCGCGGTAAAAATGTCCGGCTTTGAAATCTTTTTCGTCATAAGAGCAGTCTTTTGCAAGTGACTGCGGCTCCCAACCCCAGTAAGGATATCCTTTTTCAATCATAAGGATGGCAGATTTTGTTGGGGGATCTGGGGATATGGTAAAAATGAAAGGCACTTCATTTTTTTCAGCCCATTTGACCAAATCTTCCAGCTGTTCTTCTGTTAAATCTGATGTTGCTTCAATAATAGCTCCAAAAATTTTTTTCGATACCTCGCTGTTAGGCAATGCTGCCGGCCCAGGAGAGATTAGCAATTTGGGAAAGCCGGAGGATTTTGTGATTTTCAATAAATCGCCTTCAGAGGATATTCTTCCAATAGGAAATGCATCAGTATACAGCGGCATTGCGCTGGCTCTCAGGTGAACGAAATTTTCCTTTATCTCTCTCCGCAAATCAACGCGGCTACTGAAAATAATCAGACAATCTCTTCCCGATGGCAGACGCTCTTCATGAAGGCGAAAATAGAGAGCCTCAAGTGCTAAAAGAGAGGTAATTGTCAGATTGGCCGATGGGTAAACTAGAACAGAGGATTTGTTTTTTGCAATTGAAGCTTTAAAAAAAAGGAGAGACTGGCGATCAATTGAATGCAAATATATTGGAAATCCGCTGAAATTGAGGTATCCATGATCAAGACTCCAGAGAATCGCACTATCTTTTAAGTTTCTGAAATAATTTTCCCAATCAGAAACTAAATCTGCACTTTCCGCCATTGAAATCATCGGAACCTGATTTTGATCGATAACATACCAGACTATACAATCAGGTAATTTACATAGCCATAACGATAAATATATCTAGTTTTTATTAAAAGGAAAAATCAATTATCTCAAAAACAATACTCACTTCATTCATGGATAAGCTCAACCTCGACCATTTCAAATCCATAAACACCATCATCGAGCGCGATAGCAAGGACGCCACGTACAAGTTCGCACTCCTGCGTGGCGCAATCGAGATCTCTCAGGAATACAGCCACCTGAAACACGATGCAGGGGGCCGGGTCGCGTTTCCCCTCGGGCTGCTGGTGGAAAAATGGCTGCTCTATTATTATCCTCTGATAGCGGGACCGGAATTCATTCCACAGAAGAATGGCGAGAGTGAGCATTCCCAATACCGGATCGCGTTCAGGAAGTCGTTCCGGAAGGTGACAGAATATTATGATACACGCGGTGGCTTCTCCGCATTTTATAACGATTATGTGAACGGAACTGTTCCTCCGGATATATCACCGGCTTTCAGGGACCTTGTTGCTGACCTGAAGACAACAATAACAAACATGCCCATGAAGCATCTGGGGTATTCGGTTTACAAGCAGCACTATTCACTCTTCAGAGACGAAGGGGGAGTGCGGAGGATTCCGGCAGGTGTTCCCATAAACCAGGAGCTGCTGGTTCACAATCTCGGGTATTTCTCGTTTCCAAAAGATCTCTATGCAGTCTTCCAGTACCTCGGCAGCTTCATCACCGGTGATGATTCACTCCTCTTCCAGTGGGCGCAGTTCACCCGCTCTGCAAGCAAAGGGGCGGTGAGTGTCGAGTTCGTCCTGGAAAAACTCCGGACATATCCCATCACGGAGCGGGATGTTCTGGCTGCACGGTCATTCTTTGATGTCATGTTCCGGAAAAACAATTTCATCGATTGCGTATGGTCGGGAAAGTCGATCACAAAACTTTCGTCACTCCATATCGATCACATGATCCCGTTCTCGGTATGGAAGAACAATGATTTATGGAACTTGCTGCCGTCCTCTGATGTAGTGAACGCAAAGAAGAGAGACAAAATTCCAGCACCGGAATTCATTGAACAACGCAAAGCAGATATTACCCGGACATGGGATCTGCTCCGCTTAGAATATCCGAAACGGTTTAACCGCGAGATCGGCCTCTCGCTGGTTGGGACAACAACGCTTCCGTCCGGCTGGCAAGATGTTGCACTCGAACATCTTATGGAAAAATGTGATTACCTCATCAATGTTCGGGGGTACGACGCATGGAGCCTGTGACCTGCCCCTTCTGCTCACCGGCCGATGCAGACATCGTCATCAGAAACGATCTCTGCTACGTGCGATATGACCGGTACCCGGTCAGCAAGGGTCACATGCTCGTGATCCCCTTCCGGCATGTGCAGGATTTCTTCGATCTGACTGAGGATGAACGCAATGCTCTCATGGCCCTTGCCCATGATTGCAGAGGCGTGGTCGAGTCCAACTTCTCACCGGACGGTTACAATGTTGGGTTCAACATTGGAGAGGCCGCTGGACAGACGGTAATGCACTGCCACCTCCACGTCATCCCACGATACAGAGGCGACGTAAAGAAACCAAGGGGTGGTGTGCGGGGTGTGATACCGGCAAAAAAGGATTACAGAATAGAGGATTGAGAATCACTTATGGCAGATACTACAGTACAACGCGAAGTCGAAAGATGGATCCGTAAATACTGGATGCCAGACCATTTTAAGGAGGATTTTGAAACAAAGAAACTTAAGCTTTCATCTGGAGGCGATTTCAAATTTGATGCAGTAAATAAAGAGAACACAATTGTAGCCAATATTTCCACTAGTAGTGCTGTTACTGCACGAGGCAAGCGGGCTATTGGCAAATTGCATAAAATCCGTGCTGATCTTTATTTCCTTCTCCTTCTTCAGAACGTTAAGCGCAAATTATTGATATTTACTGAAAAGGATATGGTTCAATATTGGGAAAATGAAAAATTAAATGGAAGAATGCCACAGGATATTGAAATTCATCATGCAGTATTAACAGAGGACATTCAGGTAAAACTCAATACTGCTAAAAAAGTTGCTTCAGATGAAGTATCAAATAGATAATTACCCCCGCCCAGATCCAGAGAGAATACTCAGCTACGTGGCGTTGTACAAGGTCCTTGTAATGGCCTGCAATTTTTCCGTTGATCCACTTTTTATCCCCCCTCAATCCGGATGATCTCTGCGTCGAGAAGATTTGTCAGGTAATCCCGTTTGTTTTTGAGCAGATCGATGAGCTCCCGCCACCCGCTCTCCCTTACTTCCCTTTCCCGCTGTCGTACCCGCAGCGCCTGCAGCGGTACCCGCCATCGGGCTTCATGACGATGTTGGTGTCTGAACATTTCTCACAGATATGGCGGTCGTGTTTCACCCGCAGTGCCTGGGGAGTTTTTTCCATGTGGATTGGTTGCCACATTTTCTATAAAGATGTGTCGTGTCTCATAGCGGCTGTCCCTGCGGGCAGGGGGATCATCCTGCAGCGTGCAACTCCCGGCCGATTGTACCCCTCATCATTACTCTTGATATATACCGGGAGAAAGAGGAATTACTATCAACGGGTGGAGACAAAATCCGGAGACCCATGACCAACATCATCCTCATCGGCATGCCCGGCGCAGGCAAGAGCACCGTGGGAGTGATCCTTGCAAAGGCCAAAAAAGACATTCATCGATACCGATATCGTGGTCCAGGAGGATTCCGGGCGGCTCCTGCAGGATATAGTGTTGAACACACCAAGTACGACCGATCGCAGCCTCAAAAGAGGCGGAGAAAGTCCCACATCGAAGATGTGAGACTGCGGCGTAAGAATTACGCCGCATGGTCTATTTAGGAATTTGTTGTGTTAACACTACTCGGAGAACTCTGATGAGTTCTTCTCCAGTCTCACCACTTCGTGGTTCGACAATTCGTAGAATCCCTTTGATTCTTCTCTTGGCCGTTTGCTCCGGCTGTCGCAAAAAACCTTTTGAGAAAATCCAGATCGGATGAAAACAGGATTTTCGATTTTATCGACACGGACGGGCCCCGTGCGTTCCTGGACCTTGAAGAGAGGACGGTCCTGTCCCGGCATTTTGACAATGCCGTTGTTGCTACGGGCGGCAGTGTTGTGTTCAGCAGGAAAGCGATGGAGCACCTGAAGAATGGTGGCGTCGTCGTGTACCTGAAGATCTCCTTTGAGGAGATGGAAAGAAGGCTCAGGAACATCACGACCCGGGGGATTGTCCTTGTCGCGGGCCAAAACCTCCGCGAGATGTATGATCAGAGGGTCCCGCTGTACGAGAAGTATGCCGGTATCACCATCGGGTGTTCGGGTGAGGATTTCGAGAATGTTGTCAGGAAGATTATTTCCGTGCTCCCGGTGACGTGATCTGCTTCGAACTTTGGTCCCGGGGCCCTCCGGAAAACAGGGGGCCCGGGCCTGGGAGATTTTGGTTGGAGGTATTTTAATATCCCGGATCTCCGGGTCCCGCATGGACAAAACCACTTAAATATGTGGATACACATAAAGATGTGTGGTGAACTGATGCCGAACATGACCCTCTCCCTGCCGGAAAATGTGTACAAAATCGTAAAATCGCACAAGGAAGTCCGGTGGAGCGAGATTGCACGAAGGGCAATCGAGGACTACGCGAAAAAAATTGCGCTCTTAAACTCGATGACCGCCGAGAGCGAGCTTACCGAAGACGATATCATGGCGCTTGATGAGAAAGTGAAATCAGGCATCCTGAAACATTACAAGAGCAAAGCCTCCCGTACTACCGGCAGGAAACCGGATTTAACCTGAATCTCTCAACAGGGATCATGACTCAAATGACCCGCGGGGGATTTTGTTGAAACTTGTCATCGATACAAACCGGATCATGGCCGGCCTGTTAAAGGACTCCGTGTCCCGGAAGATTATCCTGCACGATCATTTTTCCTTTTACGCTCCGGATTATATCGGGACCGAGCTCCTGAAACATCGCGCGTACCTCATGAAAAAAGCAAAGATGTCCGGACCTGATTTTACGGTTCTCATGGATATCCTGCTTTCCCGGGTGATACTGGTTCCTTTCAAAGATTTTGAACCGGAATATCCCCGTGCAATGCATATCATGGAACCGATCGATGGGAAGGATGCCCCGTTTCTCGCAGTCGGGTTAGCACTTGGGCTTGATGCCATCTGGACTGAGGACCGGCATTTTTTTCAGCAGGATTTATTGAAAGTGTATACAACGAGCGATCTTATTGAATACATTTGATAGGGTCGATCCCTTCAAACCCTCCTTCTCTCTCATCTCACATATTCCAGCCCGTCCCAACCCCCGATCGCCAGCTGGTTTTTTGATATTTGTTTCCTGGAAAATACACCTGAAAACCAGCCGGAAATAGGGACTTATCCCCGGTTTTTAGACAATTACCCCCGGATCCACATCAAAAATCCTGCCCTGGCCTATGGCCTTGGAAATCTCCACCGTCGGAGAACCAGGGTGCCGGGAGACCGCGGTCCTCCAGGAGAGTTTGCTCCCTCCGGATCACTCCCGGGGCCCTCCGGAAAAAGTGGGGTAAACCTGTTTCCACCACCCGTGGTATGATCTGCCTCCCGATCGTCTGCTGGTTTATTGATATTTGTTTCCTGGAAAATACGCCTGAAAACCTGCCGGAAATGGGGACTTATCCCCGGTTTTTGGGGAATTATCCCCGGATTGGGGCCAAAAACACGGTTCCGGGCGATAGCCCGGAGTCAGGCCACCGTTGGAGGACTGTCATATAGGATCCCGGTCTCCTCAAGAGACAAAATCGACCCTGCCGGAATGGGCTTTGGTAAACCTATAGTGGGGGGTCAGGCCACACCCTCCTTTGAACCACCTGTTTCTTCCGGTTCCGTTCGGTCGCCCGGTCGTCCTGCAGCTGGCACATTCCCGCAGCTGTCCAGTTCGATCAGCCCGGTATTCCCGACCCGGAAGTACCGGTAGGAGCCGTGCTTGTTGTACGGCCAGAGCTCGGCCGGTGCCGGGCCGGACCGGGCTCGGAGCTCCGGGATCAGGTCGCGGTGCATCTCCTGGATTTTTGCAACCGGCACATGGAGGACATTGACGTACTGGACCCGGACAAAGATCATGGCGCACGGGGTCCGGATCATGAAGCTGAAGATACCCTCCGGGCTGTGGCTGAAGGGAATGAACTCCCCCCTTGCCCGGGCAACAGCTGCCGCTCCCTTAATGCCGGTCGTTGACGGCCGCCCCCTCGTCATACCGTTTCCCCTTCTGCAGGAGCCGGTACCTGCTCCCGGCATACGCCCCGGAACTCCCGCTTCACCGGCCGCGTCCGGATGCTCACGGTGTAGTAGTGATGGCTCGCCTTCCGTACCTCCGCCCACTCCACTTCCCCGCCATGCTTCCGGATCCCCTGCATCATCACGTGCGGGACTAAAAAGAGCGGGACACCCTCCTCCGTTCTGGTCGGCCTCCGGGGCATTAGTCCCGCCCCCGCCCTTCAAGCGCCGTAATCCTCCGGTCGAGCCGTTCGATCTTTTTGTTCAGCCGTTGTGCGATCCGCTCCTGCCTCTCGTACAGGGAGAAGATGAGATCTCCGGAAAATTCCGGCAGGTGTTCCTGTCCGGATTTTACGGCACAATCCGCGGGATCCTGGCTCCTGCCGGCATTCACCGGCTTCTTGTACAGCACTACCAGACCGATGACCTCAGTCTTTTGCCCGGCCATTTTATGGTCCGGCGGTACATGCCTGTTCATCCACCTGAGTTCTTCGTTCTCCTGTCCGGTCCCGGCCGTACCGGACACGACCTGGTCCGGCTCGGCCACATCCTGATTGCCAATCTCATTATTTTCCATATCAATCACCGTTCCTAAAATTTGTTCAACCCCCGTTCCCCTGCAAAAGAGAGCCTCCGCTCCGCATTGCACAAATTCAGGTGCCGGCCCGGCCGGAGCCACGGCTAGGCAGTGACTCATGAGCCCCAGACCCGGGCGGACGGCAGGCTACGCCGTTCGGCCGTTTCAGGAGATTAAGCCCGCCGGACCGGCGGTCATCGAGGTATAGAAAAAGAGACGGGTGAGATCATACCGGCCCGGGCGCCCGAAAAAAATTTCCCGGAACCGGAGGAAAGATAATTCAATCCATGAAATGAGACTCCGAATGGTCCCATTAACCCGCGCAAAAACAGCATAAAAATATAGCAGGACCGGGCGATGCGGACAGATAATTTTTTTGCATAGCCGATCTTCCGGATCCTCCTCGCTGTTCTGTTGCAGAAATCTTCGGTCATGTGTGTTAAATAAAACAAAGATACCGGGAGATATATGCTCTGTGGTCGGTGTGAAAAATTTGGAAGTCATCCTGTGTCTGACAGGGCAATCGGAGCCAGTATCAGGCCCGGATATGTCAGACAACAAGCTGCCGCGATCTGAGCGCGGCATTGACTGGCAATAAATCCGGTTTTACTGGGAGATTTTTTAACGGGAGTGGGAGGTGCGGCAGATAGCGATGATGTGCCGGGGGATCACACAGCAGACCTGCGGACCGGTCCCTGCCCGCGGCCCCCTCAACCATCGGTCATTTCTTTGATATCGAAGACAACCACGCACGGGACCCTTCGGCCCGGGTGCGGCTCTCAAAGACCGCCGGCCTGATGTACCTGATGGTCCACCCGCCAGAAAAGCAGTCCCGTATCTCCTTATCCTTAATCCTCCGCGGGCCGTACCCGGCGGGCTCCCTGTCGGAGAAGCAGAGCATGAAGTAGTTCCCGGCCGAATTCAGGACGGCTGCAAGGTTGCGTGCAAAGACCGGGCGGTCTTCATCGGAAAGGGTATGGAAGAAACCGCAATCGGTGACGGTATCAAACGCCCTGTCCAGCCGGGGAAGGTCTGTTGCGTCCATGACAAGAAAATTCACCCGGAGGTCCCTGAGGGCAGCTTTTTCCTGTGCCTTCCGGATAGCGAGGGGGGTGGAGTCGATCCCCCACACCTCATGACCTCTTTGTGCAAAGAAGAGGGCCTGCTCCCCGGTCCCGCACCCGATATCAAGGACCGATCCCGCCACTTCTCCCCGCCGGGCCAGCTCAACGAACTCCTTCTGGGGCCTGCCGATGTCCCAGGGGGGTGTGCCCCGGTACGCAGCATCAAAGAACTCCATACCTCACCATAGGTTCGGGTTTGCTTATCACTATTTCTTCACGAGACTTAACAGCACAGGATCCCCTTTGTCAGCAGGCCGCCTGCCAGTCCTGCGCTTCCCGCCGGCCTTACTTCTTTGTACTTCGTTTCAGCTCCGCAACACTCACGGACGGGTTCCGGTAGCTCTCCCGTCTGGCCGTGGCCGGGCCCGCTTCGATTGCTTTTGCCGGGCAGAGGTGGATGCAGGCACAGCAGAGTTCGCAGTGGTGTTTCCAGGACGGCCTGCCATCAACAAGGTCGATATTGCCTGCAGGGCAGATCTCGACGCAGGTCCCGCAGGAGGTGCAGGCACCAGTCACCGTAAATTTCCTGTCCGAATCATGGACGGTGCGGGCGAACCGCGGGTACATCAGGGCATGGAAGAGTTGTGCAAATGGCGAGTACGGCAGTTTTTGCATGATGCCATTGTCGATCTCCTTTGTGATTGCTGCGACCTGCTCGTCAGCCCATGCAAGGATCCTGCTGCGCTTGTCCCCGGCCGGGGAACTGTACATCAGGATGTAGTTGCCGGGCATGTGCACCTTGAAGCCCGCGTCGAGCCCGCGGCCCGGTCGCGCTTTTAAGATCCCGTCAAGCTGCCGCAGCGCCGCCGACCCGCCGGAACCCCCGAACGTGACAACGGCAAACGTGTACCCGGAGCGGGAGAGGTCGAGCTTTTCAGCAAACCGGGCCACGATGGTGGGGAGCCCGAGGAAGTAGACCGGGCAGACAATGCCAACGCGGTCGGCGCGAGGGACGATCTCCTCTTTTGTTACGTCAAATGAAGCGATCGGTACGGGTTCGCAGTCACCAAGGCTCCCGCAGATCTTCTTTGCAACGGCAAGCGAGTTCCCGGTACCGGTAAAATAATAGATGATGGTCTTCATGGTTTTTCCCTCACAAAGCATGTCTGCAAAACCCGGCGTCCAACTTCAGGTTTGCCTTGTAACGCATCTGCAGCACGGTCTGTCATTTTTTATTCTTTTGGGTTTATGGATTTTGTTATCCTGTTTGCCAGTGATTGCCACTTATTTCTGGACTTTCTCCTTTAAGTCCCGGGCAAAATCTTCTGCATTCCGGAGGTCTTGGGCATCAGGCCTGCCCTTGTTCAGTCCCCCGAAAAATTTCAGGAAACTGTTCGTGTTCCACCCGGCACACCCGAATTCGCCGATGACCGTGTACCCTTTCACATGGAGTTTTTTTCGGATCTGCTCGTGATTTTTCTCAATAAACTCCCTGTTTGCAACAAAGGCCGGGGCCCCGTACGTCGAGAAGAGGAATGCTTTTTTGCCCGTGACCTGCGGCAGCCTGTCGGCAAGCTTGAGGACAGATGGATCGAATGTTGCTCCATATATTCCTGAGCCGAAACCAACCAGGTCGTACTCCCGGAGCTCTTCAGGGTTGACCTGCCGCGGAGTTTTTACGGGTGCATCAAGCACGTTTGCGATGGCGTTTGCGACCTTTTCAGTATTTTTGTGATGATAGGAAAACACAACCACGAGTGATTTCATTGGCACAAGTCCCCCTTTTATTTCCCCGCTACCCGGCGCAGGTACCAGCCGACACCTACCGGGATCAGAAATGTCATGGCATAATACACAAACACATCCGGGCCGTAATAGGTGGCCTGGAAGAGCAGGACGATGAACAGGTAATCGAGCACGACAGCGATCGCTGTCCACGCAACCCCGACTTTGGCGTAATAGGAAAGGGCAAGGTCCCGTGCCTGGAACCACCACCACGCGACCGCGATGGTGACCGGGGAAAAGACGGCAAGGAGTATCCAGCCCATGATGGCCGCAAACGGGGAGAAGAAGAGCAGGAGCGATGCGAGGTACCCGGCCAGCCAGAGGCCTGAGCCAAGGCCAGCGGTGTCTTTGACCCACTGGTTCATACATGATGGGTTTGCTGTTTTAGGTATTGTGGTTTTGTGCCGGGACGGGTGTGCCGGCAAAACAGGAATATCCATCAGGTACCCTGTGTAAACTAATAAAAGAGCATAGATGGTACAAAAAGACCCTCCCTTACTGCAGATACCTGACAGCCCGGTGCCGGATACAAAAATCCTGCTGCTCATCGCCGGCGCGGTAATCGTTATTGCGGTGGTTGCCATAGTGCTGGCCGGCGGACTGCTAAAGCCCGGCACACCTTCCCCGCCCCCGGATGTATCCCCGGTCCCGACCCCGCTGGGCATTGCCGGATCGCAAAACCAGCAGCCTGCCGCCGTTACAACGCATGGCCAGGCAGCACCGGGACCAACAAAAAAACCGGTCGACTTCCTCTTAGAGTCCGGCGACCTGGTCAGCTGCGGCCTGACCTGCAGGGACCTGACGGCAAGGATCATCAATACCGGTGACACAAAAGCGCATAATGTCTGCATCTCGCTTCGCATGCACAACAGCAGGGGGGACACAATTGAATTGAACGGCGGCGACACCCTCAGCCAGTGCATCGGCGACCTTGACGCAAGGCAGGATAAGAGCGAGCCCGTCACGATCAATGCAGACTGCGGTGCGCTTGCATACAAATGCTTAAAGGAGACGCTCACGCTGGAGACCGAGGTGATCTCGGACGAGGTGACCATCCGGTTCCCGGACAGGATAATCGTGGTGTAGGCGGATTATTGGAGGGAGATCAGCGCCGTTCTGCCAGCACCCGGACCGCACGGTGGGGCCCGTACCTGCCGGAAAACCCGATCGTGGATAATTCCTTTATAAAAAAGTACGGCAGAAAAAGGTCCCGCAGCTCGGGCTCCGAGGAAAAATACAGTGTCGTCCCCATCCTTGTCTGGCGGAACTTTCCCGTGCCGCCGAACTGGGGGTCGTCCTCACTGAAACACACGGAGAAGTATACGGCGCCCGGACTGAGGAGCCCGGCGACATTTTTCATGTACGTCTCCCGGTCTTCCGGGAAGATGTGGTGCAGGAATTCCCAGTCGAAACCAAAGTCAAACGTTTCGCGGAGTTCATGCAGGTCTCCAAGCAGGTCCGCGACGATGAACCGGCACCGCGCCCCCCGCGCCTGTGCGTTCTTCCGGGCAAGGGATATTGCGGCCTGGGAGCTGTCGACGCCCGTCACATCGAACCCGAGACCGGCAAGGTATATCGCGTAGTTGCCGGCACCGCACCCGAGGTCCACCGTCCGGCACGGCTTTAGAGTCCCGCTTTCTGCAAGCTCCACAAGGGCGTCCGGCGGGTCCTGGCTGTTCCACGGGATCTGGTCGGGCGGAACGGTCCGGTAAATTTTGTCCATATCCACGTATTTCATGCTGCCTTACCTGTCAGGATAACCTTGTCCACAGAACATCACCAGTGATTGCAAAAAAAATTTCCGGTATATTCCCGGTAAAAAAAGGATGAGATCAGCGGCGCCTGACAAACAGCACCGCACCCAGTACCGCGAGCGCACCGATCACCGGTACAAGGCTCACCGGTGACTTTGTCGGCGCAGCTGTCGGCGCCACTTCGGAAAGGGTTGCGGCAACCGCGGTGCTCTGGCCGCCGACAACCGTAACGGTCTGGACATTGTCCGTGTACCCTGCCTCTTTCATGGTGACGACGTGCGATCCAGCGGGAATGTCCGAAAGGGTGACAGGAGTGATGCCCTTGTACACGTTGTCAAGGAAGAGTTCGGCGCCTGCAGGGACGGATGCCGCCACGATCTGGCCGTTAACGAAGGGGGTCGGCCCGGGAACGATCTGGGTAAGCACCGCATTCACGGTCACAACCTTTCCACCGCTGACATATACCGTCTGGGAATAGTCCTGGTAGTTCGTGTGCCGGAGCAGGACGGTGTGGTAGCCGGGGACAAGGCTCGTAAGATCAAAATAATCGCCGGACGGCGTCAGGCCCATGTAGTGCCCGTCAAGGTAAAGCGACGAACCCGCCGGGACGGATGACACCTCGATGGAACCGACGCTGGAGTACTGGGGGTTCAGGGTCACGGAGACCGGGGTCTGCTGGCCTGCATAGATGGTGAAGGTATTGATGTACTCGTCATACCCTGCCTTGTGCAGCCGCACCGAATGGCTCCCGGGAGCGAGACCGGGGATGACATGGGGGCTTTGCGCCAGGTATGTGCCGTCAACGTAGATGTCCGCCCCTTTGGGCGAGGTGGCAACGTTGAGCGACCCGGTATTCGGGTACGGGGGGTTGGGCACAAGGCTGATACTCACGTAGGCCGTCTGGCCTCCACCAACATAGGTCGTTGTGGTATATGGCTGGTAACCGCTCAGGCTGACCTGCACGGTGTGGCTGGAGCCCGCGATCACCGAGCTGAACGTGCACGGGGTATACTGCCATGAACCCCCGTCAAGCGTCGCGACTGCACCGGATGGACTGGATGCCACCTGGATGCTCCCGTAGCTTGGGACCGGGACCGGGTTGAGAGTCGCGTACAGGTCAACCGTCTCACCTTTTGCCGGCATCCGCGTAACCGTGTTTGTATAGGTCTGGTAACCGGATTTTGTCACGGTGAAGGAGCTGACCGGTGTGCCTGTAGTTGCGATCTCGATGCTGCATGTCCCCTGCGCTATCGTGCAGGAACCTGCAGCGCCATTGTCAAGCAATGCCTGCGCCCCGTTCACGTTGCAGTTCACCCGGAACCAGCCCTTGTCGGCGCCGACCGGCCCGAGAGGGGAGGTCGGGACTGCCGTAGGCACTCTGGTCGGTCCGGGAGTGGCGATCGGCTTGAGCGTCCCGTCAACAGCCGCCTGTTCGCCGGCGCCGACGCTTAAGCTGGTCTGGTACGGCTCGTACCCGCTCATCGAGATCTTCACGGAATGCGAGGTTCCGGCCCCCACTTCAAGGCCGGCAACGGGCGTGACACCCACGGATTTGCCATCAAGGGTGACGGATGCACCGGAGGGCGTCGAGGCGATCGTCACCCAGCCGACCTGCGGGCCGGCCGGAGTTGTTACAACAGTCGGGGGGGGCGTCGGCTCCTTTGTCGGTTCTCTTGTCGGTTCGGTTGTGGGCGCCTTTGTTGTCGGTTCGGTGGTCGGTTCCGTCGTCGGCTCCATGGTCACGCCATGGATAAATCCCGGTTCTGTCGTGACTGTTCCCACGGAAGCAGCCGCAGGCAATGCAAATGCACTGACAAGCAGGATGCAGAAAAGCATTACAAGATGTCTCATGGTTCCTCCGGATTGTAAACAACACACTATTCCGGCCTGAGACTATCTGAAATTTGTGATTTGAGAAAGAGCCCCAGACCCCGGCCAGCAAATTTTCCTGCACCGGGAGTTCCGGTCCACTCTGGGGCATTCCGGACGAAAGGATCCTTCTTTTGCTTACCGGAAAGTGTACAGTGACCGTAGTACCGTCAATCTTTTTTTAAAAAATTGCCATCCCGCATTCCGGGCATACGGGATGAATGTCCCGCCCGCCTCACCTGTTTCTGGCCGGTGTGACAGGACAAACCGGAAGGTCCCGTGGCAAATATTATGAGCACCTGGTGCAAATAGGCAATCACGCACTGGCAAAGGACGAAGCGGAGTGACCGGAACATGTCTGTCGTGTTGATGACGCCCGAACAAAAAAAAGTCGTTGTGAACCTTTCTGCTGATGAATGCCTCTATGAATCCCCGCACAATCTCCCCATCAAAGGTTCCCCGTCTTCATCCCGCACAGACCTCTATGCACACATGGCACAGTCCGGCGCGATCTATTACTATACCCACACATGGTCGGTGAAGGAGGGCTCAAAGTCAGTATTTAACCTGCTGTCAGAAGAAGCTGCCAAAAATTTCTTAATCGAGCGTGCAGGGCTTGCCGGGTACGAGCACTTAATCAGTAAAAAGGACCAGAAATTCGAAAAATACTTTCCGGGCATATTTGAAGAGGATGCTTAAACTTCTCTTATTTAATCGTCATAAACAGGAGAATCCCGACGACCGTACAAACCTTCATGTGACCGGGTGGACACTCTTCTGATTATGCCACAACTACGGAGCGTTACGCAGGCATTTACCGCACGCAGGCAACCAATACAAGACCCGGCAGGAATCCAATTCACCTAAAAAAATAAAAAAACTATTTCAAAAAACATATTATCTCATCCGTTGACCCCACCACAAAGAAATTTACCCCCGGCAGAAGACATGCTCTCTTCATTATTTTTGATTCGGGCGTAAGGTATTCTTTAAAACTGCCAAAAAAGGTCAGTTATCTCTCAGGATATTACTCATAGAGAGGATTGGCAATAGAGAACATAATGAAATTACGAGTACCGGAAAAAACCTATGATCTCAGTTCTCTGTGTAGATGACGAACAGGTATTACTGGATTTATATAAGCTGTTTCTCGAAAAATCGGGTGAGATAGAGGTAGATACAGCAGACTCAGTAAAAACGGCTGTAAAAAAGCTGAAAAAAACCCGGTATGATGTAATTGTTTCCGATTACGCCATGCCTGAATATGACGGCGTCGCTTTTCTCAAATGCATCCTTCCAACCTATGGTGACATACCTTTCATAATTTTTACCGGAAAGGGATGCGAGGACACGGTGATCGAGGCGTTAAATACCGGGGCACGGTTTTATGTCCAGAAAGGAGATGACCCAAAGAAGCAATTCGCCGATCTGGTCGATAAAATCAAACAGGCAGTTGGACTGAAGGCAGCAAAGGAAGCCCTTCGCAACTCCGAAATACGCTATCGCAAGCTCTTTGAAACAGCAAATGACGGGATACTGCTCATCGATGCGGAGACGGGAGAGATCATCAATGCAAATCCGTTCCTGCTAACCTTAATCGGGTCCTCCCCTGAGGAAATACTGGGAAAAAATCTCCTGGATACCGGGATCTTCAGGGACGCTGACCTGGTAAAAAAAGCGTTCCTGGACCTCCAGACGGAAAAAAACATCGGGTACAAAGAATTGCCGCTGGTGGCAAAAAATGGCCAGGAGATTATTGTCGAGTTTGTGTGTACCGTCTATACTGTTGATCATACAGATATAATCCAGTGCAATGTCCGCGACATCACCGGGCGCAGGCAGGCGGAAGAAGCGTTGCGGATTGTCCGGGAAAAATATACAAAAGCGTTCATCTCTGCACCCGATGCGATCACGATCAGCGAACTGGATTCCGGGCGGTTTGTTGAAGTAAACGAAGCAGCAACGGCAATCTTCGGGTACTCCCATGAAGAGTTGATCGGAAAATCTGCAGGCGAACTGGGAATCTGGCTGAAAAAAGAAGACCGGGATGCCTTCGTCGACCAGCTAAAGGAGCATGGCAGGGTGCACCAATACGAGGTAGTCGAGCGACGCAAATCCGGTGAGCTGTTCAATGCATCGGTAACCGCCGATACAATTGCCATTGGCAACTCCATGTATCTCATCGCCATCATCCGGGATATTTCAGAGCTTAAACGTGCGGAAGAGCAGCTCAGGCATTTCAACGAAGAACTGGAGAAAGGAATTGCGGAACGCACCGAGAAGCTTAACGCTTCGCTTGAAGAGAAAGTGCTCCTGCTCCGTGAAGTCCATCACCGGGTGAATAACAACCTCCAGATAATCTTAAGTCTCATCAGACTCCAGTCAAGGACTATCAAAGACCCGCAGTTCCTGGATACAATGGGAGAGTTCCATAACCGCATCATGGCGATGGCACATGTCCACGAAAGGATATACAGTTCCGAAAACATCTCCAGGATTGGACTGTCTGAAATCGTCAGATTTTTGGGAACGAGCCTTTTCAGGACATATAATGCAGATCCTCAGCAAATCCGGCTGAACATTGAAACGAACAATATACAGGTCCCGGTTACCTCGGCAATTCCCCTCAGCCTTATCCTCAACGAACTCATCTCAAACTCCTTGAAGCACGCGTTTGTACAAGGCACAACCGGAGAGATTACGATTGCAGGACGCCGGGAAGATGACAATATTTTGCTCCTGATCAAGGATACGGGAATCGGGATGCCGGCAGACCTGGACTGGAGGAGACATGAACAATCACTCGGGCTCCGGCTGGTCATGGGGCTGGTGGAGCAGCTTAACGGCACAATCGAACTCGACCGGACGGCGGGGACGGCGTTTACGATTGTTGTGAAGGAAAAAGAGTGAACCGTAAACCGGCATCTATGATATTAAATACTGTTCCATGAGATTATCTGTAAAAAAGATTATTTTGGATCGTCAGGGTTGTCTGTATCTGAAAGGTAGCGATGGAACCAAGAGAATCCGGAGCGGATGGATCCCCACGGGCTGGCTCACTGACCATAGAAGAACGGCTGCAGGGCTTCTACACCCGCCATCCTGCGGTAACTGCATTCCTGATTACCCTGTTTATCGTCCTCTTCCTGCTCCTGCCGCTCTGGTGGATGGCGGGCACATGGTATGAGGAGCAACTCATTACTGAAGAACGCAACGTTGTCGCTGTTGACCTCTCGAAATACGGCAGCCAGCTCTCGCAGGCACTCAGCCGGCGGGTATCGCTCGTTGAGGGGCTCTCTGCGTATGTACTATCAGACCCTTCACAAGAAACCCTCACGAGAACATATGACAGCTTTGCAGCGGGGCTTTATACTGCAACCCCCGGCATCCGCAATTTTGGAGTGGCCCCCGGAGGTATCCAGACATACGTGTACCCGCTCAAAGGAAACGAGAACGTGCCGGGGCACAACCTGCTCACCGACAACCGCTCCTACGTGCAGAAATACAATAACATTGCTATCGAAACAAAAAAGATCGTAATCCATGGGCCCCACGAACTGAGGCAGGGCGGACTGGGGCTGGTCATCACCGATGCGCTCTTTGTCAACAACACCTTCTGGGGGTTTTCCTCCATGGTTGTCGATATGCCCCCTATCCTTGCCGAAGCCGGGCTTTCGGGCCAGACAGGGAGCCTGACCCTCGCCGTAAAGAACCATGACGGGACGGTGTTCTATGGCGACCCCGGGCTCTTTGCCGGGGATGCGGTCATCCAGCAATTCCCGGTCGGCACCGGGACATGGGAGATTGGAGGGATGCCTGCCGGCGGATGGTCGGCCCCCATCCAGAGGCCGCTTCTCCTGTTCTATATAACCGGTCTTGTCATTCTTGGGTTAATTGCCGGGCTTGTCTTCCTGATCACAAAGACATATATTTCCGTAATTATCGACATCACCGAGCGCAAGAAGGATGAACTGGAACTGCAGAACTCCCTCTCGTTTTTAAACAGCCTGGTTGACCAGAGCCCTCTGCCGATGTGGATATCTGATGAGAAAGGCACACTCATCCGCATCAACCAGGCATGTTGCGACCTCTTGAAGATCACGCCGGCGGATGTGGTCGGCAAATACAATGTATTAGGTGATAACCTCGTTTTAGAACAGGGTTTCTTACCAATAGTCCAAGACGTCTTTTTAAAAGGGCAGCCTGCAAACTTCCAGATTACCTATGATACCCGGAAGCTCAAAACACTGGTACTGGACAGGCAGGCATCTGTAATTCTTGATGTGACTATTTTTCCGGTAAAAGACGCCAGCGGAAAGATCACCAATGCGGTCATCCAGCACATCGATATAACCAAGCGCAAACATGCAGAGGAGGAGTTGCGGGAGAGCGAGTTGCGTTTCTTCACTGTCTTTCAAGCCAGTCCCATCGCGATTTCCATCACACGCCTCTCGGACGGAAAAACCATCGATGTCAACCCGGCCTTCCTGCGTTTATTCGGCTACACGCGTGAGGAGGTCGTTGGCCATACAACGCTTGAACTGAACGTCTGGGGCAATCCAAAAGACCGAGATCATATTGTACAGTTGCTCCGTAAGGAAGGTAAAGTGCGGGACTATGAGACACAATTCCGGAAGAGATCAGGGGAGATCGGCACTTTGATTGTCTCAGCAGATGTGATCGATCTGGCAGGCGACAAGTATTTGTTGAGCCTGCTGCAGGATATCACCGATCGCAAAAGGGCCGCAGATGCGCTAAAGGAGAGCCGGGTCCAGCTCGCCGAGGCGATGGACCTTGCACACCTGGTGAACTGGGAATTTGACGTTGCGACAGGGATCTTTACTTTCGATGACCGGTTCTACGCTCTCTATGGAACCACTGCAGAGCGTGAAGGCGGAAATAAGATCCCGGCAGAAGTGTATGCCCGGGAATTTGTCCACCCGGATGACCAGCATGTAGTCGCCGATGAAGTGAAGAAAGCCATAGAGGCCACAGACCCCGGGTTCACATCGCAGGTGGAGCACCGGATAATCCGCAGGGACGGTGTGGTCCGGCATATTGTCGTGCGTTTCGGAATCACGAAAGATGCCAATGGCAGGACGATCAAAACCCACGGCGCAAACCAGGATATCACGGAACGCAAGCTGATGGAAGAGGAGATACGCTCACTGAATAAAACGCTCGAACAGCGGGTCATGGAGCGGACTGAGAAACTCAACGCTTCCCTTGAGGAGAAGGTGCTGCTGCTCCGCGAGATCCACCACCGGGTAAAAAACAACCTCCAGATCATCATCTCCCTCTTAAACCTCCAGTCACGGTATATTGAGGACGAGAAAATCTCCCAGGTGATCAAGGAGAGCCAGAACCGGATCAGGGCAATGGCGCTTGTCCATGAAAAACTGTACCAGTCTACGGATATTGCAGGGATTGACCTTGACAATTATTGCCGGTTCCTCGGGGACAGCCTGTTCCGGTTCTACGGGATGAGCCAAAAGGGGATCATTCTCAACATCCGGATTCATGATATCAATGTCGATATCAATACTGCGATTCCTGTCGGCCTTATCGTCAACGAACTGGTATCCAACTCCTTAAAACATGCATTTCCCGATGGAAGAAAAGGGGAGATCTCCATTGCGATCCAGAGGCAGGATCACACCCTCACCCTTATCTACAAGGATGACGGTGTTGGCATCCCGGATAATTTTGACTGGCGCAATGCGAAGTCGCTGGGCTTGCGGCTCGTGATCTCACTCGTGGAGCAGCTCTCCGGGACGATCGAACTCGACCGGACGGCGGGGACTGCATTCACAATCGTTGTCAAAGAAAAGGAATAATCACAGAAGGAATAAAAAAAATCCCCGCACGGGACTTTCATGCCAGCGGTACACATAAACGGTCAATTAGGCCTGTAAAGGAGCCTCCCCGGTGCCGGTACAAGAACCGTGCGGAATCATTAAGGTGTTTTACCTGCATCGATCAGATACAGGTCCGGTTTTTTGGGGAGAGATTGTATGAACGATTATATGCGGATTTTTTCGCTCTGGAGGACTCACTGGAAGTGGCTTTTGCTCTCGCTCCTGCTCACGGTGGGCGGGGCGATCGGGACGCTGGCCGTGCCGGCGCTTTCGCAGGAACTCATCGACCTCGGGATCATGGCGCAGGACACAAACACGATCCTCGCCATCGGCTTTTACATGTTCCTTGCCACAGTCCTCACAGCGGTATGCCAGGTGCTCAATACGGCGATCGCGGTCAAATTTTCCGAGCAGACCGCACACTACCTCCGGACCGGGGCATATGACCGGGTGCAGGCGCTCTCGTTCGGGGACCTTGACCGGCTCCGGCCAAGCGACCTGCTGGTCCGGCTCACCACCGATGTCCAGAACGCAAAGATCGCGATCCAGCAGGGCATCCTCAACCTCCCGCTCGTCCCCGTCATGCTGGTCACCTCCTTCCTGCTTATCGCCTACCGTTCCCCATCCCTTGTCTGGCTGATGGTGGTGATCCTCGCCATCTTCACCATCCTCCTCTCCTACTACCTGCTCATCGTCGTCCCGCTCTTTACCCTCAGGCAGAAGAAGTATGACGGGCTGAACCAGGCGCTACAGGAGAGCATGGCCGGCATCCGGGTGGTCAAGGCATTTGTCCGGCAGCGGCTGGAGAACGAACGGTTCGCTTCTGTTGCCGGCGAAGTGAAATCCGCATCCCTAAAAGCCCAGCACGTCATCGCCCTGCTCATCCCCACGATGATCTTTGTGGTCATTGTCGCTGTCGGTGCGATCTATTTCCTTGGCGGTACACAGGTCCTCCGCGGCACCGGGTTCTCGCTTGGACAGGTCACCGCGTCCGTCCAGTACCTCTTCCTTCTGATCATGCCGTTCATGATCCTCGGCGCCGTGCTGCCGGCAATATCCGCCTCGCGCCCGTCGTTCCACCGGATCTTTGAAGTGATCGACGCGGAGGCAGAGGTCCGGGACCGCCCTGGTGCGATTGTTCCAGGCGCGGGTTCCGTGCACGGGAAGGTGGTTTTTAAAAACGTGGAGTTCGGATACATCGGGAACGATGGAAAACCGGGCCCCCTTGTTTTAAAAAACATAAGTTTTACCGCGGAGCCCGGGGAGACGGTCGGCTTTTTAGGCCCGACCGGGTCGGGGAAGTCCACGCTGGTCCAGCTCATCCCCCGGTTCTATGATGTCACGCGGGGACAGGTCACCATTGACGGGACCGATGTCCGGGACATCCCGCAGGACCGGCTCCGCGAAATTGTCGGGATCTGCCTCCAGCAGCCCAACCTCTTCTCCGGAACGGTCAGGGAGAACATCCTATTTGGGGCGGCCGACCAGTCCGATGGGAACATGGTCGCTGCGGCCCGGGACGCGGATGCAGACACGTTTATTGCAAACATCCCGGGCAGGTACGATGAGGCGGTCGCACGCCACGGGACAAACTTTTCCGGGGGGCAAAGGCAGCGCCTGTGCATTGCCCGCACCCTTGCCCAGAAGCCGAAGGTGCTGATCCTTGACGACAGCACAAGCGCCTGCGACGTCGCGACCGAAGCACGGATCCAGGACGCGGTGAACCAGCGGTTCCCCGGCGTCACCAAGCTGATCGTAGCCCAGCGGATCAGCACCGTCATCGCAGCGGACCGGATCATCCTCCTTGAGAACGGCGGGATCATCGCGGCCGGGCGCCACGAGGACCTTCTGGCGCAGAGCCCGGAATACAGGGAGATCTACGATTCCCAGCTGGGCAGCGGGATCGTTACCGGGGGCGGGCCATGATCGCTGCACGCCCAGTGGGAGACCCAGGCCAGATGCCGCCGGTATACCCGACCATAAAGAGGTTCTCTGCCTACTTAAGGCCCCATACCGGGAAACTTGTCTTCCTGCTCGTCCTCATGGTCCTGTACTCGCTTATGCTCTCGGCACTCCCGCTGCTGATGGGCTACGCCACCACGATCATGGCGGCGGGGCCCGGCCCGGCCGCGCCCCTGGACCGGGTGATCTACGGGATTGCCGCCATCGGCATCATCCTCTGGATCAGCGGAGCAATCTCCCAGCGGCTCCTTGCCGATATTGCGCAGGACGCCCTGCTCCGCCTGAGGATGGACCTCTTCTCCCACATCCATACCCTCTCGCTGGGCTTCTTTGACCGGCGCCCCATCGGCGAGCTCATGAGCCGGGTCACCAACGACACCCAGGTGATCGAGCAGTACCTGAGCATCGGTTTTTTGCAGACAATGCAGTCGGTGATGACCGTAATCATCACGACAATCCTCATGGTCTGGATCAGCCCGGCTCTGACCGCGTTCACCTACCTTGTCGTGCTCGGGCTTGTCGGGATCTCCTGGCTGATCACAAAAGTCTCGGGCCCCGCGTTCGTCCTGCTCCAGCAGAAAACCGGGGACATAAACGGGTATTGTGAAGAATGGCTCTCCGGGGAAAAGACCGTGATCGCGAGCCGCCGGCAGAAGGCCTCGTCCCTTACGTTTTCCAGGCTGAGCCGGGAAGTCGCAGAGGCGGGCGAAAGGGCACAGTTCTCGGCGCTTGTCAGCCAGCCGGTCGCAAACGTGTTCTCAAACCTCCAGAGCATCCTGCTCCTTGTCATCGGCGGGATCATGGCGATCAACGGGAGGTTTGAGATCGGCGTGCTCGTATCGTTCATCGGGTTCTCGTTCAACCTCATGGGCCCGCTCTCACAGATATTTTCCATGTACGCCCAGATCCTCAATGCGATCGTCGGGTCGGCACGGGTCTTTGAGATCATGGACGAAAAGCCGGTAGTCGCCGATCTGCCCGCCGCCCCCGCGATGCCTGCCATCAGGGGCGACGTGGCGTTCGACGCGGTCGATTTCAGCTATGTCCCGGGCCGGAGGGTACTCCATGCAAACACATTCCATGCACAGCCCGGACAGGTCTTCGGGCTCTGTGGCCCGACGGGTGCCGGCAAGAGCACGATCATCAACATCCTCACCCGTTATTACGAAATCGAGAACGGGGCGATCACGGTTGACGGGCAGGACATCCGCTCCGTCCGGCAGGACACCCTCCGGGTCCAGATCGCACAGGTGCTGCAGGAGCCGTTCCTGTTCACCGACACGGTCATGGCAAACCTGAAGTACGCGAGGGAGGGGGCCACAGACGGGGAGTGCATCAGCGCGGCAAAACAGGCAAACGCCCATGACTTCATCATGCAGCAGCCGCAGGGCTATGACACCCTGCTGACCGACGGCGGAGCAAACCTCTCGCAGGGCCAGCGGCAGATGATCACCATCGCACGGGCGATTGTCGCAAACCCCCGCATGCTGATCCTTGACGAAGCCACAAGCAACGTCGACACCCGCACCGAGAAGCTGATCCAGGAAGGGCTGCTCCAGCTGCAGCGCGGCAGGACCTCGTTTATCATTGCGCACCGGCTCTCCACGATCCGGCACGCGGACCAGATCCTTGTAATTGACAAGGGTGAGATTATCGAACGCGGGAGCCATCGCGAACTCATGACAGGGAAGGGTTTCTACTTCGAGCTGTACATGAGCCAGTTCCGGGGAAAACTTGCCGGGCATGTCGGGACCTGACAATCTTTTTTTAAAAAAATCAAACGCCCTTTTTTTCCCTGTGCCCCGGCCGGGCCGGCCACCCGGGCCGGCATAAGAAAATTTTGCAGGATACTCGGGAACAACGGGGGGCGGTCCAATGCACCCCGCCCCCGACAATACCGTGCAGAGGGTTCATAACTGACCATTCCCAGATATTTTATGGGTCCGCATGCAGGTCTCCCCCCACGTCCACGCCCTCCGGCTGCCTTTTAAAATTCCGGTTGCACCGGGCATCGTACTTGACAGGTTTGTCAATGTGTTCATGATCTGCGGCAGGACGATCACGCTCGTAGATACCGGGGTCGCAGGATGCGGGAGAGTGATCTTTGACTACATCAGGTCGACCGGCCGCGACCCTGCGGAGATATCCCTTATTGTCCAGACCCATGCACACCCGGACCATATCGGGGCGACGCAGGAAATCCAGCAGGCAACAGGCTGCACGGTTGCAATCCATGCCGCTGAACAGCGGTGGATCGAAGATGTTTCTTTACAGAACAGGGAGCGGCCGGTCCCGGGCTTTGACGTGCTTGTCGGTGGGCCGGCAAACGTCGGCCGTGTGCTTGAAGACGGCGATGTGCTCGACCTTGACGGGGACCACCTCCTTGACCTCGTGGTGTTCCATACTCCCGGTCATTCCCCGGGTTCGGTATCACTGCTGTTGAAAAGCGGGAGGATACTATTCTCAGGCGATGCAGTCCCGGTGCCGGGCAACCTGCCGGTCTATGATGATGTGCCGGCATCCGTGCGGTCGATAAAAAGACTCAAAAATATTGACGGGGTCAACGTCCTGCTCTCATCCTGGGATGAACCGCGTGAGGGGATCTGTGCTTACCAGCGGATGACCGACGCCCTTGCATGGCTCCGGAAGATCCATGATGCAGTTATCGCGGCAGCGGGCATGGGAACACCGGACCCCATGGACCTGTGCCGGAGAACCGCCGGGACCCTGGGTTTGCCCCCGCAGGCAGTAACACCCCTGCTCGCACGGACGTTTATGGCAAACCTGCGGGCCCGTGACGGAAAAGACCTGTTTGGCCGCTGATGCGGTATCCACGGGCATAATGCGCAGGTGTGGAACCTGTCGTTGACTTTGCAGATACGATAAAAAAATGCCAGGACAACCGGACGGGACGCGTACAATCCCGCAGGATTTGTTGTTTTCCCCCGCCACAGGGGCGAGGGGTGCAAAAGTGATTAAGGGAAAAAAGGTTTATGCGTTCTTCATCTTCGCTTTTGCGACGTACCCGTCCTTCCCGATGTAGTACATATAGCCGGCTTCCTTTGCAACTTTCTCGGAGCCGACCTTCTTCTTCCTGCCGCCCGGGTTGGACTTCATGGGGGCTGCCCAGACGTATCCATCCTTTCCGACAAAATACAGGTAACCCTTCTCACGGGTGATTTTTTCCTTTCCAACTTTCTGTCCCATTCAAAACACCTCAAAACCCCGACGGGAGTTTTGATAATGAGATGTTCCGTCTGATACTATAAAAGGTTTCTCGCCGGTAGCCGTCGGAACTTCCGGTTTGGAGGGGGTAAAACGGTCATTTTGCATATCAAACGGCCAAAAACGCGCCGTTTCAATACCCGTGCAATTTGCCCGGAATGCCGGACCGGCAACAGGAAGCGCGTATTTTTATCATGTGCCGCACTCAGTCTGGCCGGATATCCAATCCACGCGCCATGCGCAGCGATTATGGCGGTAAAATTTTTGCCCGGGGCGCCTGCCGATCAGGGTGAGCGAAAAAATCCCGGGCATTGCCGGGCACCCGGTGTACCGGTAATTTTTTTTATCATGCCCGGGGATTACCCTGAGCGCCGGTCAACGAGCCGTTTTGCCCGGCCCCTGAGCTTGTGCAGTTCAAGACCTCCCGGAACAGTATAATTGAATATGATTTGGAAGGACTCATCAGCGAAGTGCTGTGCAAGAAGTGGTTTGAATTTTAAAAACCGCGACGTAAATGATTCTTCAACCGCATGCCTGTCGCAGCGGTCCGGGTCAGGACATTCGACACTGACCCGCATCACCACCTCATCGTCCGATCCGCCGTCATACAGGAACGCCTCGTACTCGCCGTTGAGGTACTGCATGTTTTCAGGCTGGAAGACACCGGCCTCCACATCGACCCGGTTCATGGAATTCCCGAACAACCAGAATGTCTCTGCCTCCCGCTGCGGGTTGATGATCCGCATATGCGTCCTCCCGCATCCACACCGTTCCCGGGAGAGCACGACCGTGGTGTCCTCGGTATCGTAATTGATCAGGAGCGTGCCGCACTTCGTGCCTTCCTCAAGCAGCGTTGTGAGCACTGCCCGCCCGCACTCGCCGTCCGGCACAAACGACTTCACCTGCGGGTCGTATACGTCAAGGTGGACGAGGTCTTCAGGGACGTGGAGGCCGGATAATTTTTGGCACTCCCCGCACATCGTCCCTTCCGTGCTCCCGTAAGTATTGTAGACCGGTACACCCCACTGCTCCGCAAGGTACGCACGCGACTCATCGGCAAAGCTCTCCCCTCCCGCGACCAGCCTCTCGATTGACGTGCCAGCCGGGCGGACACCTTCATCTTTGAGCCGGCGTGCGAGCCGGAGCAGCTTGAACACGCTGCCCACGATTGCCGTGGGACGGTAACTGGAGAGCACCCTGGGGGTAAAATCGCATCTGCCAAACGGGATGATCGTCATGCCGATCCGGTGCGCCGCCAGTGTCATCGTGTTTGCCCCCACGTTCATGCCGTAACTGGCGCAGACCACGACCCGGTCGTTTCCGGAGAACCCCTGCGACACAAAACTCCGCGAGTACTTCTCAGCGTACCTTTTCCAGTCGTCCCATGTCAGAAAGAAACTCTTGGGAGTCCCGCTTGTCCCGCTTGTCTCCTGGATAGTGAACACGTCCTTTAGGTCAGAAGAGAGGAAACCGAAGTTTCTGGTAACCGGCGGCTGGTTCTCACGGATGCTTTTGCCAGAGATAACAGGGAGGCGGAGCAGGTCTTCATGGGTGCGGATCTTATCAGGATTGATCCGGTTCTTCCGGAACCAGTGCCGGTAGAACGGCGAGTGCCCGTTTGCGTACCGGACCGTGTACCGGACACGTTCATCGATGAGTGCGTCGAGCCCGCCTCGTTCCATCGCCTCGATACGCTCATTATAGAATAATCCCGTTGCCATTACCAGACATTGAGAAAAAGAGTGCTTATAGGTTGTGTGCAAAAATCCGCAATGAGCAGAACGTTTTATTTCCTGCTCCTGCCGATTATTACCGGATATTTAAAAAACCAAATTTTTTTTTTTAAAAAAATTATGGATAAAACAGCGAGATCTCATTTGCGGTCACATTCCCAAGGGCGATTTCCCGGCTGCTCAGGTACCTGAAGGTGTGCACGACCTCCTCGATATCTTCCTGGCATTCATCCTGCGAAACAAAATACCGGATCAGCGTTGCATACCCCCGTCCATTTGCACTCGTCTTTTTTCCGACGTATGCTACGGCGGTCCCCTGCCCTTTTGATTCAAACCTGTCAAACGTGATCCCATTGATTGTCTCGGTTGACTCAACAGGGACCGGGACCCAGTTCCCGCGATAATAATTCCGGTAGTCCTGGTCCTGGTTCCTGGTGATGGTATAGGTCATAATGAAGATTTTTGTAGAATTGATCCGCCATATACTGCGATTCGTATCAAATTCTTCAACCCCGAGGTACGTGTAAAAATACAGTCCCTGCCAAGTGCCGCCCCCCGCTTCCCATGCTGAGGTTGCATTCCAGTCTTCAGGGACTGTAACCGTGAACCATAACCTGCTGTCTTTAAGGATCTTTGAGGGAGGGGTTTTGCTGCACGCAGGGACAGGAGCTGGAGCAGGGAGGGTTACAGGCACGGGATTTATGACTGCTGTTTGGACTGCGGTCTGATTTGAGGGATACGGGGTCATATTGAGAGCCGGGGCGGCCAGGTGGGAAATGGCAGGCATCGGTATTTCCTGCACCGGGAACAAAAGAGGATATTCAGACAGGACACAAAGAAATACAAGCACGATGGCCAATAATATCCGGTCCATCTCTCATTAGGATAATAATTCCATCCCATAAATGGTTGTCCGTGAACCGGGAATTTTTTTTATGCACCTGTCTTCAAATTGAAAAAAAGATTGGGATGGCCAGAACATGCATCGCGTCCGGGCAACCGTATTTTATGGCTGCAATATTTATCGGTTTTCACAACAAACAATGATAGGTTTTTTTGTATTACCACCTTATCCTCACCGACGACTGCAACCTCTGCTGCTCCTACTGCCGGGCGAGGGCGTTTGACGAGAGTATCGCGGGAGCTGGCAACGCAGTTGACATCGATGAAGGGCTGCCGGCCGACCTTGACTATGACCTCGACACCTTGTACCGGTTCCTTGAAAACGACCCCTCGCCAACGGTCACATTCTACGGCGGCGAACCCCTGCTGAAACGGGAGCTTGTAGAAACGATCATGGACAATGCCCCCGTCCGGCGGTTTATGATCCAGACCAACGGGACCCTGCTCGACCGGCTTTCACCGGAGTACGTGAACCGTTTCTCAACCATCCTTGTCTCCCTTGACGGGAGGGAGGAGCTCACCGATGCACACCGCGGGGCCGGGACGTACCGGAAGGTGATGGGAAACGTGCGCCGGATCCGTGCAGCAGGGTTCTCCGGAGAACTGATCGCAAGGATGACGGTGACACAAGACACCGATATTGCCGATGCTGTCACCTGCCTCTGGGACAACCCCGACCATTCCTTTTCTTCCATCCACTGGCAGCTGGACGCAGGCTTTGCAGACGATTTCTCCAGCCGGAAGTTTGCATCATGGGTAAATGAGCGATACAACCCCGGCATCCGCGATCTCGTACGGCGCTGGGTGGACCTGATGGCCGAACACCACCGTGTGCCGCGCTGGTACCCGTTTGTCGACCCGATAGACGACCTCCTGAACGGGCGGGCAAGCCCCCTGCGCTGCGGGTCCGGCCATGCGAATTACAGCATCATGACCGACGGGCACATCGCACCGTGCCCCATCATGGTCGGCATGCGGCAGTACTACCTCGGGCATATCAGCACAACCAGTCCCGCCGGCCTGCGCAAAATTGACGTCGGGGGGGACTGCGCGGGGTGCCGGATCCGGGACTTCTGCGGCGGCAGGTGCCTGTACGCACATATCATGCACCCGTGGACCGGCGAGGGAAAGAAGCTTGTCTGCGGCACCGTGGAGAACCTGCATGACGCGCTTACAGGAGCGCTCCCGGAGGTGCGGGCGATGGTCGCAGGCGGCGTTCTGTCACCGGCTGATTTTTCCCACGAGAAATACAATGGCTGCGAGATTATCCCGTAAATGGCATTAAGTGCAAAGCTATGCAGATGTATTTATACCCAGCGGGTCGATATTTATTCGCAGCGTCAAACCTGCGTGAGTAAAACAATGGAAAGAAGAGGTTTTGGCGGCCCGAAGAATTTCGGCCCCCGCGAGATGACAAAAACAGTCTGTTCAGACTGCGGCAAAGAGTGTGAAGTCCCCTTCAAGCCTACAGAGGGAAGACCAGTTTACTGTAGGGATTGCCTTCCAAAGCACAGGAAGCCCCGTTTCTAATCGTTCACAATCTTACACAAATTTTTCCTTTTTTTAATTAAGTTTTAGAGTTTCCGGAGCGCTTTTTCAATTGCCCAGCGTCCCCGCCCGAACTCCTCGCAGAGCATGGAAATGACGGTCTTTTTTAACAGCCCCTGTCCGCACAGCGCCCTGTACCGGAGCGAAAGGTCTGTGCGTTCCCGCGCCGTCCACGGCATTCCCTGGTTTTTTATATGCCCGGGGACCGGCGTCCGCAGCGAGCCAAGGAGATACCCGGGCTCCAGTTGCCGGAGTTGACGGACTTTTGCATCAAACATCTCTTTTGAAATTTCAAACCCGACTATGCGCCGGTTAAGCCCGATTGCCGCCTGTGCAGTCGAAAACCCGCCAAGGAAAAAATCGCAGACGAGGTCGCCTTCATTGCTGCTGTACTGCAGCATCTTTACAAGCAACGCAACCGGCAGCTCGTTTTTGTTCTTCTGCTGCCCCGGCTTGTACACACGGTTGATTGGCCAGACATCCTCGCGGTCCTGTGAATTGGGCGACCGGCCCCCGTCAGTCCGTTCCGTCAGGCCAAACCGGGACTCCACATTAAACGTCCGCCTGCCGCCTGGTTTTTCGTAATAGAGGATGTGGTAATGGGATGAGACATACTTGCGGCGGGTAAAGACCCCGAAGCTGTACTTCCAGACGATGTGGTTGACCTCGGCAAGCGAAGTTTCCTTTAGGGCGTGCAGGAGATGGTAGAGGTTCGTGTAGCCGGAGATGATATACAGCGAACCTCCCGGGCGCAGCACCCGTTCCGCCTCCCGCACCCAGCGGGCTGAAAAGTCCGCATACTCCTCCTGCGGGACCTCAACGTAACCGGGTATGACGCACTGCTCATTCCGGTTGTAGTGCCGGTGAAGGGTATCGCCCCGGATGCCATATGGCGGGTCGGTGATGATCAGGTCAACGGAACCATCCGGGAGGTGCGCCTGTGCGCCGGAGATGCAGTCCCCGTTATAAAAGATCCCGCCGTGCACCCTCACCGGTTCCATGGTATTCCCATGTACCTGTCAGCTCAAAAGGGAAAAAAACACCTGCCACTCACCTGCGGTCGCCGCGGATCTCCTCGCGGAACCGGTGGAGGATATCGTAGACCATCATGCGGAACTCGACGCCGACTTCCTCCCATGACTTGACACCGTTCCCGTTGGACGCAGCCCTTGGTGTGCCGATCGTCGGGTCGGGCGTTGCCGGCCCGGCACCGTTGGTCATGCCCGACCGGAAGAGCCGGCGGATAATATCGTAGTAGCCGTTAGCCAGCACAAGCAAAAAGACGACCGGCACGAGGATGAACGAGAGGAACCAGAAGAACTGGTAAATGTTGCTTCCCGTAACAAAATCCAGCCATTCAAACACACGCAGGATGAACGCGATGATAAAGACGCTCCCGATTGCACGGACGATGGGGGAGGGAAGGTCAAGGGGGAACGGGAACGCGGTGAAGATGTCCGCGACAAACATGATGAGCCCGATAATGAGCAGGAGCCAGAAGTTGTCGTTTAAGAGCCCGACACCGGACTGGTAGACAGGGTTTGACACGTAAAACATGAGGATGTTTGCAAGGACGGCAATGATCAAAAACGAGATGATCCCGATCATCCGCGTGACAAAGACCCAGCCCAGTGACCGCTCGCCGAACCACCGCATGTTTTACAGTCCTTCGTACCTATTAGTGAGCGAAATATAAAGCCCTCCTGCACGAGCGCAACGCTTATATCTCCGGCACCTATGTTCCGGTATGCAGGTCAATTTCAAACGCTACGGGCTCTACCTCCTGCGCTGGCAGGCGAGCACCCCCATCCTCGCCGGGGTCGGTGTCCTGCTTGTGTCCATGGGGCAGCTGGTCGCCGCGATTGTGGCAAACCTGGTCGGCGGGCTCATCTTTTTCTGGGTCGACCAGTTCATTTTTACGTCCCAGTCGCTTGCCGCCCAGTGGGAGGTAAAGGAAAATATCACCTGCGTAGACTGCGGGAAGGTCGCACGGGGTTACCGGCTCGTACGGTCGGGAGACTATGACAGGACTTCGGACCGGGAGCCGGAATTCCGGTGCGAGGAGTGCTCAAAGAAGAAATCCGATGAGCTGCGCGGGCGGGGAGTGAGGGTGGAGGCATGATACCTGTTCCCGTCCCAAAAACCAGGTATAATAAATTCAACATCCTCCCTTTAATCTCCGGAACAGAATGAGGGAATTGGAAAAATAAAAAATATCAGGTCTTCCTGATCAGGAACAATGCTGCGAATAAAAGGATCGGCGGGATAAATACCATGGTTGCAGAAGCGTCAGATCTTTTGGATGGCATCGTGACAGGCTGGGGGGCAACCGGCTGATCCTGGGCTTTTATCGAGATTAACGCAAAAATGGAAAGACCCCGCGGTGATGTGCCTGTAAAGACCATATTTGAATCGGCATCGATACCATTAAAAGACGAGGCAAGGATCTCCGAGCTCCCGTCATCGGCAAACCGGGCAATTTGGATCCCGGAAAACCCGCCGTGTTCAAGAACCCATGCCGGCGAGACCGTCATTGTGACCGTCGCCCGTCCGACATCCCTGCCATCTTCAAGTCCGGACTTGTCCACCTTCATGGCATACGCAACTGAGTCAACGGCAAACCCGTTCTCTTCAGCTGCACGCTCGAATGCGGCCCTGCTCTGGTCATCAGGTTTTTCGATAAGCGATGCGGTCACAGTTGCACCCGTTACAGGAAGGGTCTTCAGGTCAGCCCCGAACGATGCGGACACTGCACCTTTGCCGGTATACTGAGCTTTAACCGGTGTGCCCTGCAGTGTAATAGATTCAATTTCTCCGCTCAGCTCCCCCTGGTCTTCCCGTGGGGTGTCTTTTGTTTTGACCGTTATTGTATACGTGCCGTGTTCGAAGCGGATAGTGTTTTCCTGGACTGAGATCTTCTCTCCGGCAGACCTCGCTGTGTTCAGGTCAATCACAAGTACCTGTCCGCCTCCGGATCCCTGGCCCTGTCCTTGTCCCTGGCCGCCTCCGGATCCCTGGCCCTGTCCTTGTCCCTGGCCGCCTCCGGATCCCTGGCCCTGTCCTTGTCCCTGACCGCCTCCGGATCCCTGGCCCTGTCCTTGTCCCTGACCGCCCCCGGATCCGCCACCGGAATTGCCACCGGAGTTTCCTCCGCCCCCTCCGGAGTTGCCTCCTGCATTCCCGCCTCCGGATCCGCCACCGGAATTGCCACCGGAGTTTCCTCCGCCCCCTCCGGAGTTGCCTCCTGCATTCCCGCCCCCGGATCCGCCGCCGGAGTTGCCTCCTGCATTCCCGCCTCCGGATCCGCCGCCGGAGTTGCCATTATCCCCATCATTTTTTGCGTCTGCAAACCCAATCAGGGGAACCCCTGATGTGAACCACCCATAGGTTCCTGCCATCTGGATAACACTTAAGATAATGAAAATAACAGCAATCCTGCGTATCCTGTCGTTCGCACACCAACGCATGGTCGACCACGCACCGATTTTCCCAAATAAATGTTTCGATTATATATCCGGATGTAAAACGGACTAATCAGGATTATTGGGCAAACAATGCGTATTTACGCACGAGCTGATAAATATAATGTCCGGAAAATTTCATGGCTGGACCGCAGATATCCCGCTGCGGTATTTCCATTCCAAAAAAAATATGTCACAACCGGAATATCACACCTATTTTTTGTCAACACCGTAATATTTTCGTAAGAATTCCTGGATCTTCTCGGACTCCAGGTAGCCCCTGTCCAGCTTGTCCACAATATCATTGATGACACGGGCGAGCTCAATGATCCGTCCCGAATGTTTATGCTCGATCATATCGGCAGTGCCAATGATACCCTGGAGCGGGTTCCGGATATGATCATTGAGGATGGCAAACTGCTGCATATTTTTCTCAATCTGCTGGAACGCTTCCATTTTAAGCCGTTCGATGTCACGACGCTCTGTGATATCCCGCGCTATTGCAAGGACGGCTTTCTGGCCAAAATAATCAAAGACGTGGGCATTGATTTCAACGGGGATCGTCATGCCGCTCCGCGTAAGATACACGGACTCAAATATGGCATACCCATCTGCCCGGAGTCGGCCGGAAACGGCGGCGTTTTGTTCTCCGTTTTTGACAAATGCCCCGGGTGACATGGTGAACAACTCTTCCCGTGAATATCCCAAAACGTCGATTACTGCATCATTTGCTTCAATGATGATGCCCAAAAATTCTCCTTCCCTGTACTGGCAGATGATGACAGGATCGGTGATGCTGTTGAAGAACAGCCGGTAATTCTCTTCACTCTGGCTCAGGCGTACCTGAAGACCGAGCTGGCACTGTTCAAGTTCGCCAAGCATGCTGTTGACATTTGTTGCAAGGTCCGTGATCTCATCATTTCCAGGCACTGAGACCCTGGCGGAAAAATCCCTCCCTGTGCCAATCGTGGAGACATGGGATGACAACGACAGCAGCCTCGAAAGCACGGTCCGTTCGACAAGCGCTACCATCACAATCCCGACAATGATACCCGAGATTAACAGGAGCGTGAGGAAATACAGTATCGTGGATGTCCCCTGTTTGGAGATGTCACGGGGGATCTCTGCGGCAAGGACAAGCGCCGGTTGCCCGTACACATCCCGGACCAGGGCGTACCCATAGATCGTCTCAGTGTCCCTGATCTGCCGGAGGGCAGGGGCATCCATCTCGAAAGAATCGGGGCCCGTCCGGTTCAGGAATTGCCCCCCTGCCGGTGCAGAGCCGGCGAGCTGGGCATCGATCTCTCCTTTTGGTCCGTTCGCCCGGTATTTCCATATATCAAGGTCAAGCTGGCTCATCACCGAGAGCCGGGAGACCTCGTTGGCGTCAAGGTTCCGGGCCATGATAAGGTAGCCCGTGGGTACGCCCGTCGCTCCAGGCGCATGGGCGGGCCGTACTGCAACAAGCAGGGAATCCGAGGGGGTCTGTACAATACCCATGGTCCCGTTCTCCATGAACGGCGGGTCCCGTAACGGGGATGAGGGGGCGACCATATCTGTAAGGGCAGAGGGGATTGGAATCGTCTGGTGCTGTTCGAGGTCGTACCCCCGTCCTGCAACCACGGTGCCCGATGCATCGGTGAAGAGAATGTAATTGAGGGCAAGCCGCTCAAAAGTCTGGTCGTCAAGGGTGGACGGGACCCCCCCCGCAGACCCTTTTGAAAAATAGCTCTCTCCCGGGCCACGGGAGATCCAGTCTACTGCCACGGCATCCAGCGTATTGATATCATCGGCAAGCGCGGCAAGGGCCCGGTTCGTGTCTTTCGCTGCTGCCTGGTCTTCAACCCGGGCAAATCCTCCCGCGACGAGGATCTCAGAGGCGATCCCAATGATGATAATGAGGGTGACGAGGGTAAGGGTGAGGATCAGGATCGTCTTTGTGCGTATCTCCACGGTATTTCACCCACGGGCCCGGTATTCACGCCGGGCAGGTCCGGCAATTCGGCAAAAGAGGTATTGCACGGCAGATTATGATAAATGTAACCAAAACGCGCCATAACCGGTGGGGATAATAAAAAACTCCCGTAACAACCAGGGGCAATAACAGCCGCACCTGGTCATGGCTGCCGCCCGGATAACCCCGGGCCAGAAGCTTTTGAGGCACGCACAGTATCCTTTGTAGATCTTCCCCATTTCACCGGCCCCTGAGAGACAGGTTTACCACTGGCATTTTATGCCGGTTTACCGGGAATTATGTAAAATTTTATTCATCGTTATACAAAAAACTACAACAATGTATAAATATATACAAAGTACACGGTTATGCCAGATAGTTGCCGCTATTGAATAAATAATCCCGGAAGCCGGGCCAAAAACCATTGGCGGCGATTGTTTGAAAAATATACCCCTGCGTTTGCGCGAGCAACGCTCCGGGCGGTGATGCCGGTGGACTGGATATTGCATTAACAAAAGAAGACATGGACCTCAATCTGGGAATTGATGAATTTATTTTGATTGTGGACACCCAGCCAAGACCGCTGGTCATCCCGCTGTGCGCACAACTGCCGCTGCCGGATGTCTCGCCCCTCGATGTGTACAGGGGCACACGGGACGGCTGCGGGTTCCTGCTCGAATCGATGGAGGGCAGCGAGAAGATCGCACGCTACTCGTTTATCGGCATCGATCCTGAGCTGGTTGTAACCCTTGGCGGTACGGTGGACGTACAGGGCAACGAACCGTTTGTTTCGATTGCAAAGGAGCCCGATGGGACAACCCCGGTCGACCGGATAAAGTCGATTTTGTCCCGGTTCCATTACGTGAATGTAAAAGCCCCCCGGTTCTTTGGCGGCATGGTCGGCTACTTTGCATATGACTGCGTGTACTCGCTCTTTGAAAAAGTCAATGCGCAACGAAGAGCCGGCCGGCCGGCCGCCGGCACCGGTCATGATGCCCGGTTCATGCTCAGCAAGGACTGCATTGTCTTTGACCATGCAGAAAAGAAGATGTACATCTTTTCATCCCCGTTCCTGACATATGATTCAGACCCTGCCGGTGAATACACCAAGAGCGTGGCAAAGATCCGGGCCCTTCAAACGAAGATCGCAGGGCTCGCTTCAGGAAAAACACCGGGCTACCGGCAGGAGGGGGGACAAAAAACAGCCCCGGATTACATCCCCTCCGTTTCTAAAGAGGCATTCGAGCATTCCGTAAAACAGGTAAAGGAGCACATCGCTGCCGGTGACATATTCCAGGCCGTCATCTCGCGGCGCGTGGAATGCGAGGTCTCGTGCGACCCGTTCTCGATCTATGCGGCGCTGCGCACCATCAACCCGAGCCCCTACATGTACTACCTCGATTTTGGCAGCGAGAAGGTGATCGGTGCAAGCCCGGAGATGCTCGTGCGGGTCGAGCGCCGGCGGGTGACCACCGTACCGATAGCAGGTACACGGCCCCGCGGGAAAAACGCGGATGAGGACGAGATTCTTGGCCGCGACCTCCTTTCGGACACAAAAGAGCTGGCCGAGCATACGATGCTCGTGGACCTTGCGCGAAACGACATCGGGCGCGTCTGCCGGTTCGGGAGCGTGGAGCTCTCCGAGTTCATGGGGATCGAGAAGTTTTCCCATGTCCAGCACATCGTCTCGACAGTGCATGGGATCTTAAAAGATAACCTTGACTGCTATGATGCACTCAGGTCCTGTTTCCCTGCCGGGACTGTGTCCGGGGCCCCCAAGATCCGTGCGATGCAGATCATCGAAGAGCAGGAGACACAGGACCGCGGGATCTATGCCGGGGCGGTCGGGTACATCGGTTTTGACAAAAACCTTGAATTTGCGATCGCGATCCGGACCGTGATCCTGCAGGGGAGCCGTGCATTCATCCAGGTCGGGGCCGGGATCGTGGCTGACTCGGTGCCTGCAAACGAGTGGAACGAGACTGAGAGCAAGGCGGCAGCAATGCTGCGGGCAATCGAACGGGCAGGTGCCGCCCCATGAAAGTGCTGATCGTCGACTGCTACGACAGCTTCACCTTCAACCTCTACCAGCAGGTGGGACGGCTTGGCGGCAACCCTTTCGTTTTCACCTGCGACACCCCGCTCGACCGGCTGGAGGCGACCGGGTGTGACCGGATCATCCTCTCCCCGGGTCCGGGGACACCGCAGGACTCCGGGGTCTGCCCTGAAGTGCTTGACACAATGAGCAAAAAGGTCCCGACGCTGGGGGTCTGCCTTGGACACCAGGCGATCTGCACTGCCTTTGGCGGGGAAGTGGTGCGGGCAGGGCGGCTGGTGCACGGGAAGACCTCGGCAATACAGCATGACGGCAGGGGCATCTTTGAAGGAGTGCAAAGCCCGTTTACTGCAACCCGCTACCACTCGCTCGTTGCAAGCGAGGAGTCCCTGCCCGGAGAGCTGCAGGTCTGTGCAAGAAGCATGGACGACCGGTACGTGATGGGAGTGCGGCACACGCGGTACCCCATAACAGGCGTCCAGTTCCACCCCGAGAGCATCCTGACTGCGGAAGGCGACCGGCTTATTAAGAATTTCCTTGACGGCAAAGGGGTGGCATGATCATGACCCGGAAGATCCTGTTCAAGGATATCCTTGCAAAGTTAGTGGAACGACAGGACATGGCGCAGGATGAGGCAGCAGCTGCCATGAACATCATCATGGACGGGGACGCAACACCGGCGCAGGCAGGAGCATTCCTTGCCGCCCTGCGCATGAAAGGCGAGACTCCCGAAGAGATCGCCGCGCTTGCCCGCGTGATGAGAGCCCGCGCTGTTACGGTAAAGCCGGTGACGGAAAAACCACTTGTCGACACCTGCGGGACCGGCGGGGACGGTGCACAGACCTTCAATATCAGCACCACCTCTGCATTTGTCGCCGCGGGCGCCGGTGTCCCCATTGTCAAGCACGGCAACCGGGCGATGAGCAGCCGGTGCGGCTCGGCCGATGTGCTTGCCGCGCTGGGGGTCAGCCTTGTCGCCGACCCGGCAGCACAGGCACGGATCGTCGGGCAGGTGGGGATCGCGTTCCTCTTTGCCCCCGCCCACCACCCGGCAATGAAGCATGTGGCTGCAGCAAGGCAGGAGACCGGGTTCAGGACGGTTTTCAACATCCTCGGCCCGTTATCAAACCCTGCCGGGGCACAGGCGCAGCTGCTCGGCGTGTACAGCCCTGGCCTTACCGGCACGGTAGCAGAAGTGCTCAGGCTTCTGGGCCTCTCCAGGGCAATGGTCGTGCACGGGGCCGGTCTCGATGAGATCACGACAACCGGCGAGACGCTGGTATCCGAACTGAATGCCGGCACAATACGGAATTACACGATAACGTGCGATGCGTTCGGCATAAAACCGGCCCTGCCGGGCGACCTCGCCGGCGGGGATGCGGCGGAGAATGCACGGATCCTGCGCTCCGTGCTGGACGGGGAGGCAGGAGCTGCCCGCGACATTGTCCTCTTAAACGCTGCCGCGGCAATCTATCTCGGGGGCCAGGCACAGGACCTTCACGAGGGGATCCGGCTTGCTGAAACGTCAATTAATTCCGGAAATGCCCTCGCCAGGCTCGATGCGCTGATCGAGGCGACCCGGGAGGCGGCATGATCCTCGACGAGATCATCCGGCGCACGGAAAAGCGGGTCGCACGGTTTCCGGCATCGTTTCCTTACCCGGCCCGGCGTGACCATGCCAGCCTTGCCGGCGCGATCCGCAGCAGGAACGGCAGTACTGCCGTAATCGCCGAGATCAAGTGCGCCTCTCCAAGCCGCGGGGTGATCAGGCGCAATGTGGACATGGCGATGATGGCACGCGCACTTTCCGGTGCAGGTTGCGTGGCAATATCTGTCCTGACAGAGCCCTACTGGTTCGGAGGTTCCGCCCGGGACATCGCACAGGTAAAAGACGCGGTCACGTTGCCGGTGCTAAGAAAGGACTTCATCATCGATGCAAGGCAGTTGGAGGAGACCCGTTCGCTGGGGGCGGACGCCGTGCTCCTCATCGCGGCGGTGCTGCAGGACCGGCTCCCGGAGTTTGTTGACGAATCCTTTGATGCAGGGATCGAACCGCTTGTTGAGGTCCACACTGAAGATGAAGCGAAACTTGCGCTCTCAACCCGGGCCGCTATCATCGGGATTAATAACCGTAACCTTGCAACCCTTGCCATCGACCGGTACTCCACGCGCAGGCTCTCGCCCAAAATAAGGTCTTCCGGCAGGCTTGTGGTATCCGAGAGCGGTATGCGGTCAGCTGATGATGTCAGGGAGTTAAAGCCGTACTGCGACGCGTTCCTGATTGGGTCTTCCATCATGTCCCACCAGCATCCGTCAAAAAAACTGGAGGAATTTGTATGCGCATAAAGATCTGCGGGATCACCAGCCCGGCTGATGCCCGTTTTGCCGGCCATGCCGGGGCAGATGCCATCGGTGTCGTCGTATGCTCGCCACGGTCAAAGCGATCGGTTACCCTGCAGCGTGCAAAAGAGATATTTGCTGCCGCCGGCCCTTTCACGACAACGGTTGCCGTAACACATACACGGTCTAAAGAAGAACTCCGCGGGATCCTCGCGATCTGCCCTGATGCTGTCCAGGTGTTTTACCCGTTTGAATTCGCAAATGGCAACGGGGTGAAAGTGATCCGGGCAGTCGGGCGCAACGAACCCCTGCCCGAAGACTGCGATGCGATCATCATCGATGAGAGCCATGGGGGCGGGAAGGCGTTTGACCTCTCCTCTGCCCGTGAAGCCGTCCTGCGCTCGAAGGTCCCGGTCATCCTTGCCGGGGGCCTTGACCCGCAGAACGTGGCCGATGCGATCCGAAAAGTCCGGCCCTACGCGGTCGATGTCGCGACCGGTGTTGAGATCTCCCCGGGGATCAAGGACCATGAAAAGGTCAGGGCATTTATCGCTGCATGCAGGAGTGCGTGATTTTGAAAAAGAAAGGACGGTACGGGACATACGGAGGGCAGTACGTGTCGGAGACTCTTATGGGTGCATTGCTAAAACTCGAAAGCGCATATGCAAAGGTCAGCACCACAAGGGCGTTTTCCCGTGAACTTTCTTCCCTGCTTTCAGAGTATGCCGGGCGGGAGACCCCGCTGACGTTCTGCGCCAATGCGTCCAGGGAGCTCGGGTGCAGGATGTACCTCAAAAGGGAGGACCTCGTGCACGGAGGTTCGCACAAGCTGAACAACACGCTCGGACAGGCGCTGCTCGCAAAACACATGGGCAAAAAAAGGCTGATTGCCGAGACCGGAGCCGGCCAGCATGGTGTTGCAACTGCGATCGTCGGAGCTGTGCTGGGACTCCCCGTCGAGGTCTACATGGGGGAGGTCGATACGCAGCGGCAGGCGCTTAATGTCTTCCGGATGGAGCTGATGGGTGCAAAGGTTATCCCGGTGAAATCGGGTACCCGGACCTTAAAAGACGCGATCAACGAGGCGCTCCGCGACTGGGTGGCAAATGTTGAGCACACCTATTACCTGATCGGGTCGGTTGTCGGTCCGCACCCGTACCCCCTCATGGTCAGGGACTTCCAGTCGGTGATTGGCAGGGAGACTAAAAAACAGGTGATGAAAAAAGAGGGGCGGCTCCCCGACTGCATCGTAGCGTGTGTTGGCGGCGGCTCGAACGCGATCGGGATCTTCTCCCCCTTCTTAAAGGACGATGTGGAGCTCATCGGCGTCGAAGCAGGAGGAGAGGGAATTGAGACCGGTGAACATTCGGCAACGCTCTGCGCAGGAGAGGCGGGAGTGCTCCACGGGGCGCTCTCGTACCTCCTGCAGGATGCGGACGGGCAGGTGCTGCCTACGCACAGCGTGTCCGCCGGCCTCGATTACCCGGGGGTTGGCCCGGAGCATGCAATGCTCAAAGACAGCCGGCGCGTGACCTACACGGCGGTCAACGATTCGGACGTCCTGGAGGCGTTCTCGTTCCTCTCGCGGACAGAAGGGATCATCCCGGCGCTCGAGTCCGCCCACGCGGTCGCGTATTTGATGAAGAACGCGGACCGGTTTGAAAGGGACGATATCGTCGTCATCAACCTGTCCGGGCGCGGGGACAAGGACGTTGCTGAAGTGGCAAAGATGAGGGGGCGTATTCTGTGAGCAGGATCACCCGTGCCTTTGAAAAGAGGGGGAAACCTGCTTTCATCGGGTTTACCGTTGGCGGAGACCCGGACAAGGACACCTGTATCCGGATCGCAAAGGCGCTCATCGACGGCGGGACCGACATCCTCGAGCTGGGCGTCCCGTTCTCCGACCCGGTGGCAGACGGGCCTGAAATACAGAGAGCGGACGACCGGGCGCTTGCGGCTGGCACGACACCGTCAGTCATCTTTGAGATTGTAAAAGAGATCCGCAGGTTCTCCGGTGTCCCGGTCGTGCTGCTCACGTACTACAATATCGTGTACCGGCGCGGCATAGAACGGTTCTATAAAGAGGCGCGGGATGCCGGAGTTGACGGAATTTTAATCGCTGACATGCCGGTCGAAGAGTCGGATGAGGCCTGCGACGCTGCCGGCAGGTACGGAATCGACCCGATCTTTCTTATCACCCGGACGACTTCAGACGAACGGATCAAAAAGATTGCAGCAAAATCCCGCGGATATCTCTACCTCGTATCCGTGCTCGGCGTGACCGGCGTGCGGGACAGCATTGAGACCGGGGCGATCGACCTTTTGGGCCGTGCCAGGAAATACACGTCCCTCCCGCTCGCGCTCGGTTTCGGGATATCGACACCGGACCACGCAAAGGTGTGCGCCAATGCCGGCGCTGACGGGGTGATTGTCGGCAGCGCGATTGTTGCGATTGTCGGGCGTAACTTAGGCCGGCCTGAACTGATGGAACGGGAGCTGAAGGAATATGTGGCACGGATGAAGCAGGTTTTATAGGCTCTGTAGAAAACCTCGTTTCTATTATCCATATTGCCCTAACTTGTTCCAGTGATATCGCATTGTGGGGGATGCGGCAGCGGCGGGAGCAATGTAACTCGAAGACATCCCAACAGATGTCTTCTCGTGCTCCTTTACAGTCGCATATCGAAGATATCCTGATGGATATCTTCTCCAGTTTGCCCTTCCCTGCGTGAACGGCAAACACCCCCAGGAGCTTTAAGAGCTGGGATTTCTAAGCATTTCTACAGAGCCGTTTTATAATTTTTTTATAACTGCAAAAAAATTACTGTCAACCTATTCTTTTTAACAGATTCTTTCCAATACTGGTGATGGTAATATCATGCAGACCAGAACAGGAATTGTCCTTATACTGCTGCTCTGCCTTGCCGCCGCTATCTTCATCGCCGGCTGCACACAGCAGTCCTCACAAGTACCGGCCCCGGGCGCACAACCCACAGCCCCGGCAAAAGCAGGCATGGCTAACCCGGCCTCAGTTTCCTGCGTTGACAAGGGCGGAACCTTAGAGATCAAAAAAGACCCGGCTGGTGCCGAGTACGGCATGTGCAAATTCGCAAACGGTACGTCCTGCGAGGAGTGGGCGCTCTTCCGCGGCGAAGGCTGCAAGGCCGGCGTTGAGCCCCCGGCAACCGCTAAGGCGCCCGGGATGGCAAACCCTGCCTCTGTCAACTGCGGCAAGGTTGGCGGCACGACCGAGATTAAAAAGAATGCCGATGGCAGCGAGTACGGCATGTGCAAATTCACAAACGGCACCTCCTGCGAGGAGTGGGCGCTCTTCCGTGGTGAAGGATGTAAGGCCGGTGGAACGGCAGCTGCAAAATAACACTCATCCTTTTTTACGGTACCTTGCCGGGCTAAAGTGACAATGGCCTGCGGAGTGCAGGAGGCCGGCCGACCTGCGAACAGTTTTAATTCTTTGAATAATTCCCTCTTATAACCCTTTTACCAGGTTCCGGGCCTGGATGAACCGTGCAGCTAGGATGAATACCGCGATCACGATTATCAGTGCAGCGCAATCGGCTGCAGGTGAGAAAGCCGAACTGCCGGTCAGGCCTGTATTGAACAGGTCAACAAGGTACGTGAGCGGGGAGATGTAAGTAAGTATAAGCCCCCAACCGGCCATCTGGCTGACGGGGATGAAAATACCGGAGATGAAGATGAGCGGGAACCGCACAAGGCTTGAGAGCATCATTACATTGGACGGCGTATCCGATGCCGGTGATGCCAGCAGCGTGCCGAGCGCGGCAAACGTGACCGTGCCAAGAAGAAGTGCTGCGAGAAGGATTGCGGGGTTCCCGACAGCCAGGTGCAGGAAAACGCTGCTTATAAGCCACACCAGCGTTGTGATGATAAGCCCGAAGAATGCCCCTGCCGCGATATCCCCGAGGATAATGCTCTCCAGCGTGACAGGATATGAAAGCAGCCGCTCGTAGGTCTTGTCCCGTTTTTCCCATGGGGTGATGAGCGGCCCTACTGAGGATGCGGTGAAAAAGAGGGTCATGGCAAGAAAACCCGGGAAGAACGCCGCAAGGTCGAGGTGCCGCCCGATGAAGAAGGCAAGGAACATGAACAGCGGGAAGAGGAGCCCGAAGATGAATACCGGTGCCTTGTTGTAGTATATCCTGATGTTTTTCTCGGCAATGACAAGGATGCCCCGGAGGAACAGCGGCAGTTCCTTCATGGCCCCTCCGTCAGTTTCACAAATGCCTCCTCAAGGCTCGGCCCGGGTGTCGCAATGGAGGTAATAGTCAGGTGTTCCCTTTCGGCAAGCGTGCTGACAAACCTGACAACGCCATCGGGATTGGTGGTATACAGCCGCCATTTGTCACCAAAGGGTTCCGCTTTTTCAATCGCTTCGTTTTTAAACAACTCCTTTCCCACATTCCGGTCAAATGACACTTCCACTGACTGCGTGGTGTCAAACGTCTTTTTGAGCTGCTCAGGCCTTCCGGTCGCAACAACATTTCCCCTGTTGATGATGCAGACAGTTTCGCAAAGGGAATTTGCTTCTTCGATGTTGTGGGTGGTAAGAAAGATCGTGCTGCCCTGTTGGTTCATATGCCGGATCGTATCGGTCACGAGCCGCCGGCTCTGCACGTCGAGCCCGCTCGTGGGCTCATCAAGGAAGAGGACTGGCGGGCGGTGGATGATTGCGCAGGCGATACTGACCCGCTGCTTCATCCCCTTGGAGAACGTGCGGACTGGATCTGTGCGCCGCTCGTACAGCCCCAGCCGGGCGAGGGTTTCGGAAATTCTCTGCGACCGCACGTCCCGGGGCAGGCCGTAGAACTTCCCGGTCAGGTGCAGGTTCTGCTCCGCAGAAAGATCCCCGTAGACGTTGCTGCTCTCCGGTATGACCCCCATGAGCATCTTTGCATCCAGCGGGTGGCGGTGGATGTCAATGCCCCCGATGCGTGCCGTACCGGAATCAGGTGTCAGCACACCCGTGAGCAGCCGGATGGTCGTGGTCTTTCCGGCACCATTGGGGCCTAAGAACCCGAAGATCTCTTTTTCTTTGACTGCGAGGCTGACATCGTTCACTGCCTTAACGCCGTTAAAATTCTTGAAAAGCCTCAGGGCTTCAATCGCGGTCATGATTCTGCCCGGTTGCTGACATAACCCCTGCCTGTTTCCGTGATATTGTAGATGATCCAGTTCCCGTGGTATTCTCCTTTGATCAGGCCGGCCTCTCTTAGGATGGTGAGATGGTAGGAGAGCTTTGAGTCCGCGATATGGATAAACTCCTTGATTACGCAGACACAGAGCGGCTGGTCTTTGATCAGGTACAGGATTTTCAGGCGCAGGGGATCGGACAGGGCGCGGTACACCCGGCTCATCGCTTTGAGATCCGCATCTTTCGGGAGCCGGGCTGCAAGCGTCTTAATCCCGCCGATACGGTCGAGATCCGACTGGATCGAGTCGGGGATTACTGACTCTTTCTTCTTCCCCTTCCGTGCGGGCGGACCGCAACAGGACCGGGCCGGTCGTGTCATTTCAAATTAATCTGAAATGCAAAAGTATATAATCCTACCCTGTGCACCCTATTTCAACAAAATTTGAAATTCCGATTGAAAAGCCGGAGGTTGAATTCAGGAGATGAGACATGGATAACGGCAAGACACCGTGCTGTGCGGCAGATTCGCTCCGGCGTATCCGAAAGGTACAGATTAACGGGATCATGACTGGTCTCACGATGCTCGACGAATGCATCGCAGAGGTAAAGACACAGAGGCTGCAGAATGAGGCAGAGATCCGTTCGGCGCTGCTGAAACGGGTGAAGGTATTCAATTATATCCCTCCGAATGTCGAGGACGAATATGCCCGTGTCATCCTTGAAGAATTCCATAACCATGGCGCAGGGACATAATGCCGGCCATCCCGTACAGAGTGTGAAACCATGACAAAAATCGAAATTATCGGAACCGGCTGCGCCAAGTGCAAACGGCTTTTTGCCAATGCCGGGCAGGCAGTAAAGGACCTGAAGATCACTGCGGATGTGGTCAAGGTCGATGATATCGATGAGATCGTAAACCGCGGGATCATGATGACACCGGCCCTCTTCATCGATGGCAAGGTGCGGGCGGAAGGCCGGGTGCCTGACGTGAATGAGATTAAAGCCATGCTTACGGGGGGATAGAATGACGGAGATACCATGTTCATGCGGACAGAACGAACCAAAGCGGATCATTTTTCCCTGTGCAGGGCAGGCAAATGTCGGGCAACTGACCAACCTTGCGGCTCTCCAGCTGACGGAAGAGGGCTATGGGAACATCGCCTGCCTCGCGCTGCTCGGCACCGGTTCCGAGAGCCTTCTTGCCAATGCGATGAACGCTGACGAAGTCGTCATCCTCGATGGCTGCCCGATGATCTGCGCTAAGAAGATCGCGGGCGCACAGGGCGTTGCAGCCGGACAGCATCTTATCATAACCGGGCTGGGCATCACCAAGGGGCCGTCGAAAACCTATACGGCTGACGACATTGAGAAGGTCGTTGCCGCATGCTGGAAAGGCGAAGGCCGGAAGAAGGGGGCTGCAGCGCCGGAAAAAACCGGTCGGAAAGATAACGGGTGTGGCTGTGGGTGCGGCGGGACCTGCTGATGCATTCCAGGATTATAAAAAAATGACCTCTGCGCTCGTCACCTGCTCCGGTCTCTCGAATACCGGCAGACTCACCACCCAGGCCGCCCTCACCCTGCTCCAGCGCAGGCCGGGGCAGTATATCTGGATGCATGCCAGGCAGCCCGCTGCGACACTGGAGAGCGGAGTTATCGATGCGGACCGCGTGATCGTCCTTGACGGATGCACCGACTGCTGCGCGAACAGGAGACTTGCTGCTGCGGGTCTATCACCCCATGTCCACATCATAGCTACCGGACTTGGTATCGGGAAGAACGGAATGGCTGAAGTGCGGCTGGATGAGATTGAGCAGGTAGTATGCGCGGTCATGGAGAACGGGGGTGAGACGTAAATGTACGAAGACCTGGTGCTGAAAGGGCTGCTTGGGGGCGTAACTGCGCTTGCCGACTACCTCTCGGCGCACGTGCTCACCTGCCTTGTCCCGGCATTCTTTATTGCGGGTGCGATGAATGCACTCCTCCGCAAAGAGGCGATCACGAAGTATCTTGGTGAGAAGACCCCGCTGTACAAGGCTTACCCGGTCGCCGTTGTCTCCGGCCTTCTCCTTGCCGTCTGCTCCTGCACGATCCTTCCCCTCTTTGCCGGGATCAAGAAGAAAGGTGCGGGGATCGGGCCGGCAATTGCTTTTCTCTACACAGCCCCGGCCACCAATATCCTTGCGATCGCGTTCACGTGGAGCGTGATCGGAGCGGATTTTGCAATCGCCCGTATCGTTCTCTCGGTCACGTTTGCGATCATCATCGGCCTCATCATCTCAAAGCTCTTTGCAGATACGACGCCTGCGGCAGCAGCAGTTCCTATTGCATGTGCCTGTGCTCCCACTACGGAACCGGATGCAGCAACGGGCCAGAGAGATGTAATCCTGTTCATCGGAACCCTTGTTGCAATCCTCTTTGTCGGCACCTGGAGTATCTTTCTGGAGAACAGACTGGCAGGGATACCTCTCCGGTTCCTCGTGCTCCCTGTGCTTATCCTCGTCATTGTTATCGAGGCGCGGAGGTGGTTTACCCGGGATGAGCAGCGTGCCTGGCTTGAAGAGACCTGGTCGTTCATGCGAACGATATTCCCCCTCCTCTTTATCGGGATCTTTGCCGCAGGGATAATCAGTGCGCTCCTGCCGGAAGGAATTCTCGGTACATACCTTGGGTCGAATACCGTGTCCGCAAACTTAATCGCGGTGCTCTTCGGGACGTTCATGTACTTCCCGACGCTCGTGGAGGTGCCCATGGCGAAGATGTTCCTGGATTTGGGCATGGCAAAGGGCCCGCTTCTTGCGTATGTCCTTGCCGATCCGGTCATCTCCCTGCCGAGTATCCTTGTCGTCCGGAAGTTCATGGGCACGAGGCAGACCATTGCGTATGTACTCCTGATCGTGTTCTTCTGCACACTCGCCGGGCTGATCTATGGATCCTTTGTCGGTTGATAAAAAGACAGGAACTGGGGACCGGGATACACTATGACAGGAATTGACGGAAAAGAACCAAACGCCGGAACCAAAAACACCCCTCCATCGGGTTGCTGCTCCTGCACGCCGCAAACGGAACCATCCCTATGCTGCCCGCCCACTTCTGCAGGAGACATGTCCCCGATCCGCTCCGCATACAGCACCATCAGCTTCGCCAACCGGCTCGACCATTTCCTTGCCCGTCTGGGCTGGAAGCGGGAGAGTCGCCGGGTGGAGCCCGGCCTGTACCGGCTCGGGACCCCGTCACCGGAGTCCCCGGTCTTTGCATCGGCAAACTACACGCTAAGTTTCGATGCCCTCCGGTCTGCACTTGCCGGAGTTGATGCGTGGATCCTTGTACTTGACACAAAAGGGATCAATGTCTGGTGCGCTGCCGGCAAGGGGACGTTCGGGACCGATGAGCTTGTCAGCCGGATCCAGTCTGCAGGTCTCGCATCTGTGGTCAGCCACCGGAAGATCATCGTCCCCCAGCTCGGGGCACCGGGGATCTCGTGGCCGGAAGTGATGCGGAGATCAAAATTCCTTGTCGAGTACGGCCCGGTCCGGGCAAGGGATCTTTCGGAGTACCTGAAAACGCATACGGCGACGCCGGCAATGCGCCGGGTGCAGTTTCCGTTCAGGGACAGGATTGTCTTAACACCGGTGGAATTTGCCCATGCAGCGCTCCCGACGGTTGTTGCGGCAGTGTTCCTCTGGTTTGTCGCCGGACCGGTCGCTGCTTTTGCAGCAGTATCCGCAGTCCTTGCAGGGACAGTGCTCTTCCCCGCACTCCTGCCATATATCCCGACACAGGACTTTTCAACTAAAGGGCTGATCCTTGGCGGTGTCGTTGCCATCCCCTTTGCAGTTTCCTTCGGGACCGCTCCTGCACTGCCGTTCTGGGCAAACGCACTGGCAGCGGCAACACCGCTGCTGGTTATGCCCCCAGTGACCGCGTACCTTGCACTCAATTTTACCGGATGCACGACTTTCACGTCCCGGACCGGTGTAAAAAAGGAGATCTTCCGGTATGTGCCGGCCATGGCCGTGATGGCCGTCCTTGGAATCATTGCCGGAATAATTCTTGGAATAAGCCGGATGCCCGGGGTGCTGTAATGTTCAACTTCCGAAGAACTGAGCGTAGCGATGTTCGAGGAAGAGAAGGGGTGCATCGGCCGACCTTCGATTTCAGAGCGGGTTACCAGAACCCCGGTGGGGAGAAGAGTCCATCGGGACTCTTCGATTCATACACCGAAAACACGCTCCGGTACTATCCCGAACGGTGCATCAACTGCAAACGCTGCACGCAGGTCTGCCCCCACGGGGTCTTTGAGGAGGGCGCGGATACGGCAGTACTTGCCAGACCATCCGCATGCATGGAATGCGGCGCCTGCGCCCTCAACTGCCCGGTACAGGCAATTGAGGTCCAGAGCGGTGTCGGGTGCGCATGGGCAATGATCGGCGCAGCCCTCCGGGGAAAGGATATGGACACGGAGTGCAGCTGCGGCGGGGAAGACGGCACCTGCTGTGCCTCCCCGAAAGAACGGGGATGCCCTGATGAATGAGTACAGTGACGGGCTAAAAAAAAGCAGCAGTTAACTGACGATCCTCAAAGTGAATATGATAAGGGGCGGGACAATAATATCAAAATGAGAAATACCATGGCAAAATCCGATGATGCTCTGGCCGGTTTCATGAGTGGATTCACCTGCTCCGCAGCAGTAGTATCCGCCTTTTCAAGAGACCTGGACCTTGATCCTGATACTGCAAAGAAGATCGCCTGCGGATTCGGTGCGGGGATTTCAAAGACCGGCAATATCTGCGGGGCGGTGTCGGGGGCGATCATGGTGATCGGGCTCAGGTACGGTAAGGTAAATCAGGGCGACGATGCGGCAACCGAGAAGACACGGGCGCTCACCCGGCAGTTCATGCAGGAGTTTGCAAACCGCCACGGTTCGGTCAACTGCACGGAACTACTCGGGTATAACTTAAGCAGACCGGAAGAATTTGCAACGGCACGTGACACCGGGCTGTTTGTAACCCGGTGCCCGGAATTCGTGCGGGACGCAGCTGCAATCCTTGAAAGAATTCTGTGACCCAAACGGGAGAGAGGAAAAAAGGAATCAGTGTCGAGGGAGGAAGAATGATGCCTGAATCCAATGGAGCCAAAGAGCCAAAAGGGCTGGGTTTCTTCGAGAAGTACCTGACCGTATGGGTAGCCCTCTGCATCGGCATTGGCATCCTGCTTGGGCGGTTTGCACCGGAGACCGCAAAGTACCTCGACAGCCTCTCCGTCTTTATCGGAGAAGCGCCGGTCGTCTCGATCCCGATTGCGGTCTGCCTGTTTTTCATGATGTACCCCATCATGGTGAAGATCGATTTTGCCGAGGTCCTCAAAGCAGGTAAAAACATCAAACCCGTCAGCCTCACCCTCCTTGTCAACTGGGCGATAAAGCCCTTCACCATGTACGCGATCGCACTTTTTTTCCTCGGGACCCTCTTTCTTGCATTCATCGGCCCGGACGCGGTTGATCTGGTAAAGATGCCGTTTTCGCTCGACCTCCCCGTCGGTGCCACGTACGGTGTCGGGACAGTGGTGATGGAAGGAGGAGTAAAGATGCTGGAAGTCCCTCTCTGGCGGAGTTACCTTGCCGGGTGCATCCTCCTTGGGATTGCGCCGTGCACCGCCATGGTGCTTGTCTGGGGATACCTTGCAAAGGGAAACGACGGGCATACCCTTGTGATGGTGGCGATCAACTCGCTTTCCATGCTCTTCCTCTACGGCCCGCTTGGTGGATTCCTGCTCGGAGTGGGCCAGCTCCCCGTCCCGTGGGAGGCACTCGCCCTTTCCATCGCGATCTATGTCGCCTTCCCGCTTGTGGCGGGATACCTCTCGAGAAAACTGGTCATAGGGGCGAAAGGTGAGGAATGGTTCAACAAAAAGTTTGTCCACTATCTCACGCCCGTCACCATCACGGCACTCCTGGTCACGCTCGTCCTCCTCTTCAGCTTCAAGGGAGAGGTAATACTCACGCAACCGCTCACAATCCTCTGGATCGCGATCCCCCTCTTTATCCAGACCGTGCTCATATTCACACTGGGTTACGTCCTTGCAAAGAGAATTCATCTCACTTATGAGGATGCAGCGCCCTCCGCGATGATCGGGGCGTCGAACCATTTCGAGGTGGCGATCGCGACCGCAACAATCCTGTTCGGGCTTTCATCCGGGGCTGCCCTTGCGACAGTGGTAGGCGTGCTGATCGAAGTGCCCACGATGCTCCTGCTGGTAAAGATTTGCCTGAGAACAAGAGGCTGGTTTGCTTAAACCTGAACCGGGATCTCATGACAGCATGGGAATATATCCAGAAAGACTGGTACAGAGAATAAGATACTAAGGGAGATTGTTCCATATGACAAAGAAAACCCGGGTCCTTTTTATCTGTACGGCAAACGCCGCCCGTTCCCAGATGGCGGAGGGCTACCTGCAGGCAAAGTATGGTGACAGGTATGAGGTATATTCCGCAGGCACAAAAAAAGCACGGGTCAGCGCCCGTGCGATCGATGTCATGCGCGAGATCGGGATCGACATCAGCCATCAGCATTCAAAGACTCTTGATGAAGTCTCAGGGATGGAATTTGATATCGCGGTAACCCTCTGCGACAACGCTCACCGGATCTGCCCGGTCATTCCCAATGCCGGGACAACGATCCACCAGGGATTTTTTGATCCCCATCTGACCCCCGGTAATGATATGGAAGTGCTTGCCGGGTACCGCAGTGTACGAAACGAGATCGTTGCATGGATCGATGAGATGTTCAGGACGAGGGCCTGACCGCGCCCGTCCATGGTCATTAAACCTAATTTTCCTCGCTCTGCTTTGCCGGGCAGAAGTTGCAGATCGAATGCGGGACTTCCTTTTCTTTGTCACGGATCAGGCAGTAGTATTCGCTGCCCCGTTTTTCCACGGTAAACCCGCCCGGAAACGGCATCCCGACCGGGTGGCCGGGCTCATTTAGGACAAACATTGCAAACGCCGCGATGAGGTAATAGAAGAGACGGTTCCGTGGATGTACAAAATGAGGGTATATTTCCGACCGGTCGTCCTTGACAAAACACCCTGCAGGCAGCATGTCGCAGAATGCGCAAAAGGCCGGCCGGTCCTCTATCGGCCCTTTCAGCCGGTCAAGGCCGCCGTTCCGGAACAGCGCGAGGATCCGGTGGTGCGTCCCGAAGATCTGGTCAAGGAAATACGGCCGGATCCGTTCGCGGTAGGGGGAGGGCAGCCGGGCAATCTCGTTGTTCAGGCGCCCGCCAATTACCTGCAGCTCAAAGAGGGAATACCTCAGCACCTCGCGGGCGATGACCACCCCGAGTTCGCCCCGGCTCTGCGCTTCTTTGAGTTGCAGGGAGATTGCATGGATATGTGCAGCATCCTCCGGGACCTCCTCCATGAGCGCTGCGCCCGTTCCCCTTTCGTCCCGTCCTGCCACAGATGATCGTTCTGTACTTGGCGTTTTAAATAAGACATAGTTTATGTTTAAAAACATCTGTTGGCTCATGCGAACGCAACGATGGCCGCGCCCAGATTTCTTGTGATTTTGGTGTGATGCTATCTCACAACAACAAGATTCATGGCTTTCAATTACGTTCAATAGAAATGAGGAAGGGGGCATGAAGCGCGGGCAAAACCAGAGAGATCTTTTTACCGGATCCCTCAAACTTCATGAAAAATTCCACGGGAAGATTGAGGTCCACTCCAAGGTGCCCCTGGTCAGCCGCCGCGATCTTTCACTTGCCTATACCCCCGGAGTAGGCGCGGTCTGCAAGGCGATACACCAGGACAGGAACCTTGCCTACCGGTATACCCTGAAGGCAAATACAATCGCCATCGTCACCGACGGCTCCCGCGTCTTATCACTTGGAAATATCGGGGGGTATGCCGCAATCCCGGTCATGGAGGGCAAAGCCCTGCTTTTCAAAAAACTTGCCGATATCGATGCGTTCCCGATCTGTTTTGAGAGTTACCACACGGAATTTGCAGACGAGATCAAGAATATCGCACCGGTCTTTGGCGGGATCGCGCTCGAAGATATTGCAGCGCCCAAGTGCTTCGAGCTCGAGGAGGCCCTCCAGGGAATCGGCATTCCGGTGATGCATGATGACCAGCACGGCACTGCCATTGTGGTGCTTGCAGCGCTCATGAACGCATGCAAGGTGACAAAAAAACGGTTCGAGGACTTAAATATTGTAATCAGCGGCTCCGGGGCGGCAGGGTTTGCAATCATCCGGATGCTCGCGGGGATCGGGTACAACCCGGACCTTTTCCCGCGTGTCAACGATATCATCGTCTGCGACAGCCGGGGGATCATACACCGGCACCGCGAGGGGCTCTATGGCAACAAGTACAAGTTCATCATGGCAGAGGAGACGAACAAGGACGGGCGGAAAGGCTCGCTTGCCGATGCAATGGAAGGCGCGGACGTATGCATCGGCGTCTCGGTGCCCGATATCATCACGCCAAAGATGGTCCGGGCCATGAACACCGACCCGGTCATCTTTGCGCTTGCCAACCCGTCACCTGAGATCCACCCCCATGACGCCCTGCTCGCGGGTGCGGCGGTTGTCGGGACAGGAAGGGGTGAATTCCCCAACCAGATCAACTATGCCCTTGCATTCCCCGGTATATTCAGGGGGGCGCTTGATGTCTGCGCCACACGGATTTCGGACGAGATGAAAGTGGCGGCAGCCCATGCGATCGCCAACTATGTCAAACGGCCGCGAAAAGACCGGATCCTGCCCCGGGTCCTGAACCGGGACGTGGTCAAAACCGTGGCACAGGCCGTCCGCGAGGCTGCAGTCGTTAGCGGGTGCGCACGGACACTTTAAAAAACAGGAGCCGGAAAAAATTATTTTTCCCTTTTCTTACCGGAAACAAAGAACAATGCAGTACTTATAAGCGCGATAAGTCCCGCAACCAGGCAAAAACCTCCTGCCCGTGTGGGGACGGGGACAGGCGCAGTTTTTTCGAGTTGGGGGGTGGTCCCGGGGAGCACTGTATTTACCGGATTACCTGCAGGGGCAGCAACCGGCTGGCTGATAGTGACTACACCTCCTGGGACTGGCATGCCGCTGTTGTCGAGTTCCTGCACCATGAGCAGCGTGATGGTGGCGCCGGCATTATCAGCAGGGACGCTGCCCACGATGCTGACCGAGACTGAGACGTCGCGGTCCGTGGGGTATGACAGCAGGTAGCCGTTCACAAACATGGCGCTTCCTCCGGCAGACTGTTGTGCTGCCGGAATTCCATCTAAATAGACCTGCATATTCCATGTGGTATTCATCATCCCTGTCTGCATCTGGAGCGAGTGCCCCTTCACAAACGTTGTTGCGCCCGACGGGATGAATGCAATTTTTGCGTCCACCCACTGGTCCATTGCCGGTACCAGTGGGATTGTTGCAGGAGAAAGAACTGCATCCGACAGTACCAGTGTTGCACCGACAGGGCTGCTGAGAAGGGTTATCGCGGCAAGAACCCAGCAGGTGACCGCAAAACGGGATAAAAATGGAGTCATTCCGGCACCTCGTGAGAGAGATATGTCATAATTAATCCTTTTTGGTACCGGTTGCCTTTAAACCAGACGATAGGAAAAACGCCGGAAAAACCATTCCGGGATATCCGGCTCTACAATAAAAACGGCCAAATCACCAGTCTATAAAAAAATTAAAACCGGGTTTCTTTATTTTTTCCTGTTCACTGCGACGAACACGACAAAAAGCGCCAGCACCCCGCACACCAGCGCCGGCCCGGGCCCGGGGGTGTAGGTCTCTTTTCGTGTCGGCGTGGCAGATGTCACCGTGGTCGTCTGCTCAGGGGTAACCTCTGCCTGCGTCTGCACCAGCGTCGGGGGCGGGGTTTCGGGGGTCGGTGTTGGCACAAATATCTGGTATTTTTTGCTAATGCCTGTACCTGAAATGGGCTGGGCGCCGGAGTCCCATTCCTGAACCCTGATGATGGTCTTATCCTGTGTCTGGAACACATCAGGAGCGGTCCCTTTTAACTGGACATTGAGCTCAATCTGTCTCCGTACGTAACTCAGTGTCCAGCCATCGATCCGGACCCGCGACCCGCTCTTTGTAACAAGAGGCGAGGTAACCGCAGGGACATCTTCCACAATATCGGTTTTTGTCACAACCCATGTCGCATTTGAGAGTTCGGTATACATGTCAAGGGTACTCTGGCTGTTAAACGACCCGATATGGACCTTATATGTAACGGTCATTGGGGTCCCGGGGGAGACCGGCCCATCGCCGGGTTGTATTACCAGACCCTGCACATCCCATCCTGATACAGCCTGTACTGAGACCAGCAAAAATAAAAAAAAAGGCAAAACGCGATAAAAAAATCCTGAAATACTCATAAAAAACCTCAATGTACCTCAACCCGATAAATGTAACGATTTCTTTGTAAATTTAATTACGTTTCATGCTGTTAATTACTGTCACCCGGTATCAAGGATGTTATCCACAAATGTCGTGAGCTGGCTGAGGAGCTGGGGGTCCAGCCCTTTCTCGGCTGCAAGGAAAATTCCTGATATATTCAATAGCCTGAGTTTGTTGGTCACAAAATGTATGAATTTTGAGATATTGGGTGAGGAAAGGTATATGAGCATGGTGCTGACCGAATCAAAGAGGATGCAGACGTTCCTTGTAGACAATTCTTTTAACATCTCGGTGACCGCAATGCCAAGGTCTGTCAGGTTAGCCGGGTTGTTGACATACCGGACTGCCCCGGGGATATTTTCAACGTTTCCCAAAGAACTCCGGGTTACTGCATCAACAAAGGAGACCTGTGCCGGGTCAATACCATGCTCTTTGTAGAGCTTGGCAAGGACACTGTAAGGGAAATTTGTCGTGATCACCAGCGTATGGTAGCCCATGGATGAAACATCGCGGATGATCTCGATGTTTCGCTCGCGGATCTTTGCGGGAGACGTAAGGACCAGAAATATTTTGTTTTTTTCCAGTTCTTCCTTGACAAACAGTGCGGGCATTACATCACTCTTCCAGAAACTTCCGGTACGCTTCTGGGATCTGTTCGTCTTTTTCAGCAATCGCCTGCTGGAAGTCGACAATATTGGTCAGGATCTGGCTTGAGTTCCTGATTTGTGTCTCAAGGATAATGCAGATCTCTTCCTCGCTGAGTTTTCCTCCCCGTATCATCTTCACCGTATCCTCGAGGTTCTCCCTTACGATCTCAACAGGCTGTTTCAGACGCATCGCCATCTCCCCGATATAGGCAACGAGGGCCTGTTCTGCCTTGCGCTGTTCGGTGATGTCCCGTGCAATCGCGATCTCCCGTTTCTGCGTACCACCGTCAATCTCCCGTGTATTCCACGCGAGGATCCTTTCCATCCCCTTTTTATTGACAATTTTGGTTTCGAAGTTCTCGAAGTACCGGTCTTCTTTGATGATCTTTGTTATCCGCCTGGTAATACCCTGCCGGTATTCCGGATCGGGATACAGCTGCTTCCAGATGTCCCGTTTTTTAATGACTTCCCCTTTGGTATACCCGGTAATTGCTTCCGCAGCCTTGTTCCAGACAAGGACATTTCCCTGTGCATCCAGAACCGTGATCAGGATGTTTGCATTTTCGATCACGCTCTCCTGGAACGCGTCAAGGTCCCGCTGCCTGGTGATGTCCCGCCCTATCGTGATCTCACGGGCCTGTGCACCTGCATTTATCTCCCGTGTGTTCCACCTTATAATGCGCTTCTCGCCCGCTTTTGTGGTGATGGTCGTATCAAGATTTTCAAAAACCCTGCGTTCTTTGATAATACTGCTGATCCATGTCGTGATTGTGCGCCGGTAATCAGGATCGGGATACAGCTGTTTCCAAATGTCCCGCTTCCCGATCACTTCGTCCCGCGAATATCCCGTAATTTTCTCTGCCGCCTGGTTCCAGACAAGTACATTGCCTTTCCGGTCAAGGACCGATATCAGGACGTTGGCATTTTCAATTATGCTCTCCCGGAATTCATCCAGTTCCCTGGTCCGGGTGATGTCAAGGCCGATGGTGACGATCTGGTATTTACCATCTTTTCCAGTTACCTCATTGGTGTTCCACCTTATGATGCGCTTCTCACCGGATTTTGTGCGTATCGTCGTTTCAAGGTCTTCAAAATAATTGCGGGCTGCAAGATTGCTTGTGATTTTTTTAGTGACCTCGCCGCGGTATTTTGTATCAGGGTAGAGGAGTTTCCATACGTCGGAACTTCCGATCACTTCATCGGAAGTGTACCCGGTAATCTTTTCGGCAGCATGGTTCCATGCGGTAACAACCCCGTGCCGTTGAAGGACAATGATCATGACAAGCGCATTTTCAATCACTGCCGATTCGATACATCCCGTTTCCTTGTTTATACCTGGCATTTTCCCCCTCATCCGCACGAGATTCCGGCGTATAGATGTCCGTGAAAAAAACCGGACCTGACGCTTTGGACCTTCTGAATACGGTTATGGGAAATTGCACTGTTGAGGTATATATAGAAACCCTTGTTTTCCGTGGTATTTTGACCGGTTTGATGCCGCTTTCGTATTCCGCCGCCTCTGTGCCGGGCATTCCCCGGGCCGTTGCCTTCGGATGGTGGGCGATTCCCCCCACTGTATCGGATACACAAAGAAAAATCTATGAGCCCTGCGATCCTTCGTTAAAAGAAGGCGTTGAGGAGAGCATGTTCCATGGGTAAAGGGTATAATGAAGTCTACCGGCAATCGATCGAAGAGCCGGAACAATTCTGGGGAGAAGCTGCACAGGCAGTCCGGTGGGAAAGAAAATGGGACCGGGTGCTCAACGCGGATAACCCGCCATTCTACCGGTGGTTTGAAGGCGGGGTGGTCAACACCTGTTATAACGCCCTTGACCGCCATGTCGAAAACGGGCGGGCGGACCAGCTCGCACTTATCTACGACAGCCCGGTGACAAAAACGGTTAAAAAATACAGCTACCGCGAGCTCCGGGACCTTGTCGCCCGTTGTGCCGGGGGGCTCGTGCGGCTCGGGTTACGGAAAGGCGACCGGGTCATCATATATATGCCCATGGTCCCGGAGGCCGTGATCGCGATGCTCGCCTGCGCCCGGCTCGGTGCAATCCATTCGGTCGTCTTTGGGGGATTTGCATCGCGGGAGCTCGCCACCCGTATCGAAGATGCACGTCCAAAGATCATAATCTCAACATCCTGCGGGATCGAGGTAAAACGGATCATCCCCTACAAACCGCTCCTTGATGAGGCAATCCGGATGTGCACCCATAAACCCGATGCCTGCGTCATCGTCCAGCGCCCCCGTGGGCGCGTTGACCTGATCGCAGGGAGGGACCATGAATGGACGGAGATCATGGACTCGGAGCCTCACCCGTGCGTTCCTGTCGCTGCGACCGATCCGCTCTACATCCTGTACACCTCCGGCACCACCGGAAAACCCAAGGGTGTACTCCGTGATAACGGCGGGCACCTTGTTGCCCTGAACTGGAGCATGAGCGCGATCTACGGGATGTCGCCCGGCGAAGTGTACTGGGCTGCGTCAGATATCGGCTGGGTTGTGGGGCATTCCTATATCGTCTACGCCCCGCTGTTCTATGGCTGCACCACAATCCTTTACGAGGGCAAGTCCATAGGCACGCCTGACCCGGGTGCGTTCTGGCGGGTCATCGAACAGCACAACGTTTCCGTTCTTTTCTGCGCACCGACAGCATTCCGGGCAATCCGCAGGGAAGACCCCGAAGGGAAGTACGTAAAAAAGTACGACCTTTCGAAATTCCGGATGCTCTTTTTAGCCGGTGAACGGTGTGATCCCGACACACTGCGCTGGGCAGAACAGCAGCTGAAAGTGCCGGTCATCGATCACTGGTGGCAGACTGAGACCGGCTGGGCAATCGGGGCAAACTGTGCCGGGCTCGGGCTGTTCCCGGTAAAACCCGGTTCCTGCACAAAACCGGTACCGGGTTATGATATCGGGGTGATGGACATGGACGGGAAACCGGCAGAGCCCGGGCAGCAGGGCAACATCGTGGTAAAATCACCGCTTCCCCCGGGATGCATGACCACGCTCTTTTGTGCCGATGAGGACTTTGTCAGGACGTATTTCTCGATCTACGAGGGCTTCTATTTCACTGCCGATGCCGGATATATCGATGCGGACGGCTATCTCTGGATCATGGGCAGGACAGACGACATCATCAATGTCGCCGGTCACCGGCTCTCGACCGGCGCGATGGAGGAGGTGCTCGCATCCCATCCCGACGTGGCGGAATGTGCGGTCAGCGGAGTTCACGACCCGATCAAGGCGGAGGTGCCGGTCGGATTTGTGGTTCTCAAGGCGGGAAAGGAGCGCAAACCCGATGAGCTCGAACGTGAGCTCGTCAGGATGGTGCGCGAGCGGATCGGCCCAATTGCCTCGTTTAAGGAGGTGCTTGTCGTAAAAAGGTTACCCAAGACGAGGTCTGGCAAGATCCTGCGGGGCACCATCAGGAAGATCGCTGACGGTGTGCCGTATAATGTGCCCGCGACAATCGATGACACGGCCATCCTTGACGAGATTAAGGAGAGCCTTGTACTCAAAGGTTTCCCGAAACATTAACGGGCACGAACGCAGGAGCAATTCACTTCATTGCAGAAGTGGCATTGATACCGGGGGGATTTCCGGTCATCGGATCGATAAGAAACTGTACCTCCCCTCCCGGGGCTCTTGTTGAGCGATGGAACACCATCTCCCCGTTCCGGTAAATCCCGATGGCAAGAGTGCTTCCTGAATTGTCCTGCTTCTTGAACGTTGCCTGCACAAGGCTGTCGCTTTTCGGGATGTAATAGAACCGGTCACCGGAACCACCTACGTGCTGCAGTGACCCCGGGTTGCCGACATACCCGATAAAACTCCCGTTGTACTGCACACGGACCCAGACGCCATTGCCGGGAATCAATACCGGGGCAGGTGTTTCCGGAAGCGCAGGAGCCGTAGTCACCACCTGTATTTGGGGGATCCCGCTTGTTGCCGGCCTGTCCTTTGCAAAGAGGAACGTTCCACCAGCAACAGCGAGAATAATGATGACAAGTGCACCGACCACAATTGCCGTGCGCCACCCGGGCCGGGGCCCGGGGGGAGGCAGGGGAGGCGCGGGGACCTGCTGTACCGTTCCTGTTTCTGTTGTTGTATCGGGTTGTTGCCTCGTTGCCCCGGGTTCATCAATCGCCAATGCGGGCGTGACACCGGTCCCGGTTTCTTCTTTTAAGCTGATGACCGGTTCTGCCGGTACCGTAATCTGCGGGGTTCCGGTGTCCCGGGACACAGTTCTTCCATGGGGGGCGCCAAGGGACTTTATTGCTGCCTGCACGGCAAGGGCAAAAGAACTCTGTGATGCCTGCTCTCCTCCGGAAGGCTCCTGCGGCGCTTTAATTTCCGAAACGGACGGGATCGGGATTCTGCTCTTTTCCTTACCGGAGTCCGGTGACGCTTTTACTGCCGCGGGCTCATGAATTTCTCTTGACCGGGCTTGTTCCTGCGCTTCCACAGAGTCCGGGACCTCTTCATGAACCGGAATGGTTTTGGCAGGTGATGAGAGGGGAATGTCCACTTCAACGGGCGGTGATTCGACTTCATCGGGGAGGATGACAATTTCTGATAGAACCGGGTCGGGTCCGGCGGGGGTTTTATGGGGGAAAGCGGGTTCGATCGGGCGCGGGATTGCACCTTTGGGCAGGCGTTCCCGTTCCTGGTGAGCAGGCGCGGTGGCAATGGCAGTCTGCTGGCGTGCCGAAACGATATGGTCGATGAGTAGTCTTATCCACTCGTCGCGTTCCCGCTTCCTCTTTTCACCGGGCTCTTGCGTGAAGAGGAGGTTCATCGGGGCGGGGTTTCCGGTGCTGCCTGTCGCGGTAAAAGATAGCGTAATGACCGGCTCGCCAGTTGCAACCTTTCCTGCAGTCACCGACAATATGGTCAGGATCGGTATCATCTGCGGTTCGAACCGGGCATACGTGTTGTCAACAAGGATCAGGTGCCGGGTGGTGAGTATCATGTCGTACAGGGCAAGGTTCACACTGACCCTGCCGGTTGTCCGGATAAATGATTCGCCACTGTTCACGTAGAGGTCGCCCATGCTGCCACTTCTCTTCTAATCTCTGGGTTGTCGTACAAGATATGCTTTACAGGTCGATTTCTGGCTCAAATTTCCTGTACCATTCGTGCGGAAATGAGGGCACATTTATATATGCGGGACAAATTCCTGTTAATGTTTTAAGGGGGGTTTCATGACCAGGCTTGACGATCTTCTCGCGCCATTGCACCAGGGTGTCTGGGAGGTCGTCGCAGACAAGGAATCGGTGACTGAGCCACTGGATGCCGGCTGGAAATGGTCCTCGCTCAATATTCCAACCCCCGGGACAATTGCCAGTTACCGGAAAGGGCAGTACCATGTGCATGAGACGGAGACTGAATGGCGGGTGCACCTCGACCGTTATGATCCGGCCGCACACCCCCTGATGCACCTCATAGACGATGCGCCCCTCCTGCTGATGATCGCGCACACCTGCAGCACCCTCATCCACCATGCCCGGAGCAAAAATGACGAAAATACCAGGACGATTCTTGAGGAACAGCAGGTATCATGGCAACGCCAGGTCCTCATAGGGCTTTCCTGCCTTTCGGTGGCAGTTTTTATTCTGCTGGACCCACTGGTATTTTTTTCAGGAATTGTCCATTATGCAATACCTCTTGCGCTCGTTGGGCTTGGATCAGGAATAATATATTCTGGGATCCGATCCCAGGGGCTGGTACCGGTCGAAGGGATCGGACAGGGTCTTTGCATATTCGCTATTGGCGTGGTATCATGGTACCTTCCCCCGTTTATCTGGAGCACCTTTATTCTTGTCACCCTTGCTGTATGGTCGTGCGCGAGCGCCATTATCCTCATTAGCCGCGTGGCAAAAGGCAGGGCTGCCGTCCCTGAGGGATTTTTCAGCCGGCTTGTTATCGGCATCCTTTCTTTTATACTGGCGTTTTTTGTAATGGAAATGCCCGCTGCCGGGGCCTTTTTTCTGGTCGAGGTGGTGGGTGTGCTTGCGCTGCTGGGGGGCTTTGTCCTTGTCGTAAACGGGCTTCGCCTGAGGGAGTGGATGGTAAACCGCTGACTGCCATCCGATTCTTTTTTATCTTGGAATATTTCCACGGGACTGTCGTATTACTGATCCGGGTTAAGGAACGGTAATAATCCGGCAGATGCGTGTAATTTCAGGAATGCAGCGTGATGCTCCGGGCAATTTTTGCCCCGACGTTGTTCCACGTCTTTGTAACAGGAAAACTCTGTTTTATGTTTGCGATTATCTTTTTGAATTTTTTTTTTGGAATTGCGATGGTCAGAATATTGACGGGGACACAGGGGCGTGCGGACGGATCGAACATCCAAGTACAGCGCCCGGGTTATCGCTCTGCCGCTCACGGCGGGGATAATGGATAATTGACAAGCACCCGGAACCAAAGGGACATATGACGCCCCGCCAGCCTTTGGGGGCTGGTACGAACGGTTATTTCTTTTATTCTGGAACCGACCAGATATGCATATCCATGGGTGAAAATGAGGACCCGGCGGGGTCAAAGACCGGCCAGAAGGATTTCCTGACAGGTCCGCCTTTTTACTTAAAGGAGTTTGAAAAGTCATACCGGTATATCATCGACAAATATGACGTTACACCCCGCGACATTGCGATCTTTTTGCCCTGTGCGGTCCGGAAACCGTACAGTGCGAGCCCCAGCCACCAGCTCATCAGGATGGTAATCTCGCAGGTCTTTGACCCTTCGCAGTACCATATTGTGGTCTTTGGGACCTGCGGGATTGTCCCTGCCGAACTCGAAGAGATGTACCCGTTTGCCCATTACAGGTACATGCTCGGGAAATGCAAAGACAAACAAGTCCTTGAGGATTTTCTCAGAATTGAAACGGAGCGGGTCGCGGCATACCTTGACAAGACCCGGCATGTCTACAAGTACAGGATAGGGTATTGCCTGGGCATCTTCCGTGAGGCACTTATCCGGGGATCAAAAGAAGCCGGGGTGCCAATTGACCTCATTCTTCCCACCCGGGACATGATCAACAGGATAGTCGAAGAAGAAGACTGCGTTTTTGAGGAGGGGAGCCTCTCTATGGAAGAATACCTGGGAGAGTTCTGCGATGAACTGGTCAGGTTCCGGAATTCTCAATACCGGGTGTGAAGATAATTGTCTTCTTATTGATTGCCTTTTTAAAACACAAAACCGGGTGGCCGTATCCTGTCACCCGGGTCTTTTAATAAAATATTTCTCCGGATTAGTCCGGAATGTATCTTTTAAATCCAATACCTGTAGTACCATGGTACCATGCATGCGATCGAGGTCGCCCATATTTTTAAAAAATTTGGTACCCTGACCGCATTGGACGACGTTAATTTTTCAGTGTCAGAGGGTGAGACTTTCGGTTTTCTCGGTCCTAACGGTGCGGGAAAGACCACAACCATCCGCATCCTGACCGGGATCAGCAAACCCACCGGAGGGACTGCAAAAATTTTTGGAGACGACATCATAGAGGAGACAACCGCCGCCCGCAAACAGATGGGTATTGTGCACGAAACATCGAACATCTACGATGATCTCAGCGCATGGCAGAACCTGATGTTTGCTGCCGAACTCTACACCGTGGCAAAAAAAGAGCGCGAAGTCCGGGGAAAAGAACTTCTCGAACTCTTCGGGCTGTGGGAGCGACGAAATGACAAAGTCCACGGCTTTTCAAAAGGGATGAAGCGCAGGCTCACCCTTGCCATGGGGCTTATCAACAATCCCCGGCTCCTGTTTCTTGATGAGCCCACATCCGGACTTGACGTGCAGAGCAACCTTATCATACGGCAAGTGATCCGCGATCTCAATGCAAAAGGGGTCACGGTATTTCTTACAACCCATAATATTGAAGAGGCAAACCTGACCTGTGATCGTGTTGCGATCATCAACCGGGGGCGCATCGCCGCAATAGATTCTCCGGAACGGTTAAAAAAGACAATCCAGAGCGCCCAGTCGATCGAGGTGGCATTCGATCCGTCAGATCCCCGCCGGTTGGATGAGTTAAAACAGATCCCGATGGTAAGCGAAGTCAGGAAAGAGGGGGACAAGTACCGGCTTTTTACGGAAGACCCGGCCGAAGTGATCGCAGCCATGATGGAGTATGCAAAGGACCATAACTGCAGGGTACTAAGCATGACCACATACGGCCCGAGCCTTGAAGACGTTTTCATCAAACTGACAGGACTTGATATCAGGACAAAAGGGGTGAGCACCGTTGACTGATCCGGCTCACCTGCACGGGCAGCTCTATGCGGAACTTAACGCCGCATGGGCAATTGCAAAAAAAGATATTGCGATCTATTACTTCAAGCCAAATATCATCGTCTCAGGTGCACTCTTCCCCCTTTTCATGTTCCTTGCATTTGCCGTTGGAAAACCAGCGGAGCCATCTGTCATGATCCCGGGGCTTATCGCGATCACGATCCTCTTCTCATCATCGTCTATCGAACCGGTATCAATCCCTATCGAACGGCGGATGAAGACATTTGACCGGCTTGTATCTGCACCCGTTTCCCTGCATGCAATAGTGCTTGGCGAGAGCATGAGTGGTTTTTTCTACAGTATCTGTATCGGATTCATCCCGCTCATTGCCGGCCTGCTCATCTTTGAGGCTTTTCCCATAAGCATCATTCCGCTTGTATCCGGAATCGTCCTGACTTCCTTCTGCTTTGCGACGATGGGAACCCTGTTTGCAGCATACCCGACAGAGAGCCCCGGGGATATCATGTCCATGCTGAACATGGTCAGGCTTCCCCTGATATTCATATCCGGCGTCTTCATCCCGTTAGAGTCCATCCCTTCCATCGGGCAGGTTGCCGGGTTCTTTTCCCCGCTTACGTACGGGAATGATCTTATCCGTGCTGCATATCTGGGAGATACGCACTTCAACCCGTTTATCGATATTGCGATGCTGTGCACCTTTATTTTGATCTTCCAGCTCGTCGCAAACCGTTTGTACAACAAATTCAATGAGTGACTGTCTCCAAAAAGAGGGGGCAAAGCAGGCGGGATGTATTGTTTGCCCGGTCCCTGTCTTACCTGCCACCACTACGTTCAAAGTCAATAAAGCCGTTGAACGGGTCTGCCTTGAGCAGACGGACGCGGACCTTCTGGCCTACCCTGAGGCCTTTTTCACCCCGTATGACTCGCCCCTCTGCAGGTGGCGTGATGAGCCGGACATAGGTCCCTTTATCTGCGGCACCGGTCACCAGCGCATCGAATGATTCCCCCAGCCTGTGCCGGAGCAGCACTGCGGCTGCAGCCTTCCGCATAAAACGCTGGACTTTCTTGGCTGCTTTCTCCCGGCCGGTCAGGTATGAGGACTGGTCAGAGAGTTCATCTTTTGGGTAAGGGCTTGGTCGTTTATCAAGGATCGATTTTACCAGCCGCTGGTTGATGATGTCCACGTAGCGCCGGTTCGGGGCGGTGGCATGGGTATAGTCAATGACAGCGAGGGCGAAATGGCCGGCCGGTGGTGCACCGGGTTCAAGCATCATGTATTCACCCGGCCCCAGAAGTTTGACTACGGTCAGGGACAGGTCCGGGAAGCGTTCCGGGTCGGCTTCTTTTTGCCGGATGAGGAACTTTGCGAGCGCTTTTGCATCCGGTTCATCGGGCAGGATCCCACCATGCGTCGCAGCGGCAAGAACAATGCCTTCCCAGTTCTTAGGTGTACGCACGACCCGTTGTATCATGGGTACTCCGGCGTTTCCCAGTGTGGCGACCATGGTCCCGTTCGCTGCGACCATAAATTCCTCGATAACACATCGCGCCAGGTTCTGCCGCTTCACGATGAGGTCCCTGACCGCGTCTCCGTCCACAACCGGCTCAGCTTCTATGGTGTCTAATTCAAGCGCTCCCTGTTCTCTCCGGTTTTTCCGTAAGATCTGTGAGGCCTCGTTCTGCAGGTGAAGTTGTTCTTCCAGTCCGGGGATTTCCTGTACCTTTTTCGGGACGGGGCCCGTCCCTTCAAGCCATGCCCCGACCTCTTCATAGACAAGTTTTGCCTTATTGCACACAAGGGCCCGGTATACGTCCCCGGGCTCAAAGCTCCCGTCAGGAAGAACCATGTATTCGATAACGACTGCAATCCGGTCCTGATCCGGGAGCAGGGAGGTGATGTCCCGGGAGAGCCGGTCTGGCAGCATCGGGAATGTCTGGATGCCGGTATAGACGGAGGTCCCGTTATGAGCGGCGTGCTGGTCGGTCTCCGAGTGTTTTTTTATGTAGACATCGACATCGGCGATTGCGACCCTGACATGTATCTTCCCGTTCTCTTTTCGTTCGCAGTATTCGATCTGGTCAAGGTCCATGGAGTCATGGTTGTCGATTGACGACCAGAGGAGGTGGCGCAGGTCGCTTGCGTCATGCTGGTTCTCTGAAAACGTCTTTTCATGGAGGGCACTTACTTCCTCCATCACGGGTTGCGGGAACAGGGGGTCAAAGCCGTACTTCTCCATCGCGTGCCATGCGATGGCTCTCAGGTCGACTTTATGGTGGTTCTTCATGATCGTTTGATAGGGATTTGTTTTGAGGTTTAAATACCTCTTGAGTTGACTATACCGTCACCCTGCGGAACACATGGACGCTGACCACGGTAACGATGAAACACAGGGCAATGAGCGCTGCGATCTGTACGAACGGCAGGACACCCGTGTTGACGGCGCGGATTGCATCGATCGCGTAGCTCAACGGGTTGAGTGACGCAAGGGTGCGCAGCCATCCGGGCATGACATTGTACGGCATGAGAGCACTTGACGTGAAAAAAAGCGGCATGGCTATCATCGTATTCACAGCGGCAAAGGAGTCGTGGTCTTCGAGGTAAAGGGCAAGTGTGGTGGCAAACGCAGCGATCAGCATCCCGAACAGGAACAGGATCAGGTATGTCAGCCCGTACTGGACCGGGTTGTAGATGGTCGCGCCGATGAGCACGGCGATCACAAGGATGATTGTCGACTGGATAAGCCCACGGAGGCTCACAAACAGGATCTTGCCATACAGGATGTCTTCCCGTGGTGAGGGGAGGGCGAGGAACTTGTTGAGAAAGCCGAGGATCTTGTCAAACATCAGCAGCGTCCCGCCGGAGAGACCTGCGGAGAGCATCGTCATCACGAGGATACCGGGCGTGATGAAGTCGAGGTAGTTGTCCGTGAACCTGATGGGCAACGCAAGTCCGACAAAGATCAGCCATGCAGCCGGCATCACGAGGGCAGAGAAGACCGCCACACTGCCCCGTACCCAGCGCAGGAAATCCCGCTGGATATAATGCAAAACCCCCCTCATTTTCTCCTCCTCAGCATCGTCCGGAACTTTGTCTGGTCGAACCCTGCCGGTTCCTTAGGTGTCCCCACCGCATGGAGGAAGGCATCGTCCAGCGTCGGTTCACGGAGGGAAAGCGAGCGCACTTTCACCCCTGATTTTGTGAATGCGTCTGCAAGGAGCGGGAGCGCCTCGCGCCCGTTTTCCGCTAAGAAGGTTGCCTCGTTGTTTGCCAGTGCAAGGAGCTCGACTCCCCCGACACGCGGGTCTTTGAAGTCCCCGTCGACCTGTGCGGTGATCACATCCTTGCCGAGCCGGGCTTTCAGCGCAGACGGCGCACCGAGCGCAACGATTGACCCCAGGCTGATGATCCCGACCCGGTCGCAGTACCGGTCGGCCTCGTCCATGTAGTGCGTAGTGACAAAGACTGTCATGCCATCTTTTTTAAGTGCCCTGATATGTTCCCAGATCGTGGCGCGGGCGGAGACATCGAGCCCAAGCGTGGGCTCATCCAGGAAGAGAACAGCCGGTTCGTGGACAAGCGCCTGTGCAAGTTCGAGCCGGCGGCGCATGCCGCCGGAGTAGGTCTTAACAAGGTCGTCTGCCCGGTCGGTAAGCCCCATTACCCCGAGCACTTCGTCCACCCGGTCGCTTGCGTCCGCGACCCCGTACAACCGGGCAAAGAGGAGTGCGTTCTCTCGCCCGGTGAGTTTGATGTCTATGGCCATGTCCTGCGGGACATAGCTTAAGCAACGGCGCACCTGCTCCCCGTTCCGCACGATATCGTGCCCGCAGACCGATGCAGACCCGTTGGTCGGGTGCAGGAGAGTGGTGAGCATGAGCACAGTCGTTGTCTTGCCTGACCCGTTGGGGCCGAGCAGGGCGAATACCTCCCGGTCGACCGAGAGGGTTAGCCCGTTTACCGCACACAGCGTCCCGTAATACCGGGTCAGGTCATATGTCTCAATCGCATTCATCGCCATGTCCCGCCTCTTCCCGTGCAGCAAGGGTTCTGCACACCTGCTCCATCAGCGCGTGGTGCCGGCGAAGATATTCCAGATAAGCTGCACTCCGGCCATCAACCGTCATCGGAATGAATGTAATCCCGCAGTCTGTTTCCCAGAGAATGAGCCCTTCCGCAGGCGCCGGCGGGACAGCCTTTGCAGACTCCTGTTCGAGAAGGGCCGTAATCGAACCCCCATCAATTTCTCCTGCTCCGACCTGCCAGAGAGCAGCCGCCATGCAACGCACCTGGTGCCAGAGGAAACTGTCAGCGGTCACTTCGAGCCAGACAAAACCGCGTTCTTCTCCTATAGATGCCGCATGTACCGTCCGGAATGGATTTTTGCCACGCACGCGGGCGAAATTGGCAAAGTTATGGGTTCCGGTAAAAAGCTGCGCGGCACGGGCTACTTCACCCTTGTCAGCCATAGTGGCGGCAAAGTAGTAACGGTAGGTGCGCGAGCGGGCGTCGTATCTCGGGTGGAATTCATCCGGCACTTCCGCATATCCTGTACACCAGCAGTCCGGCGGGAGCTGGGCATTGAGTGCCGTGATCGCCCGTTCGGGATAATTTGTTGAAAACGAGATCACCTGTCCTCTGGCATGCACACCCCGGTCCGTACGCCCGGCGGATAAAAAACCGGCCTGGCGGAAATCCATAAACAGGTCAAGACGCCTGCAGGCGGCAATAAATTCACCTTCAACCGTGCGGCGATCTGCCTGCACCTGCGACCCGAAGAACCGGGTCCCTATATAGGATACGCGAAACGCAAGCCTCATTTCAGACGCACGCGCCGTGTGAACCGTGCAATTTTTCTCCACGTGTTCCGGAGCGACTGCCGGGTGTACGTGCGCAGCGGTGTCTTCCTGCCCCCGCTCGAGACGTTTCCATCGCGGATAGCCTGGAGGATTGCGGGGACAGTCAGTTCCGCATCAACAAAAGTCCTGCCAAATCCGACAAACCGGGCGTTGTGGGCATCGCTTCCGCCGACGCAGGGTTTGCCGAGCCGGCGGGCGATCCGCGCCGCCTTCCGGTTCGCGGAGCCTACAATATACCGGCTGTTGAAAGATTCTACTGCATCCACAATCAGCATTCCCGCCTTGCGTTTCCGGGCTACACCGTGGCGCCATATGTGGTAGGGGTGCGGGAGTATGAGTACTGCACCAAGCCGGCGGGCGATTGCTATCGTTTCCCCTACATCGAGCCCGGCAGGGATCATCTCGGTAACCCCCAGGACGATCAGGTGCCCCTGCCTAGTGGAGACTTCAATTCCCGGGATCACAAGAACCGGCGACGAACAGGCAAGCGCTCTCTTAGCCCCGTCAATGGTGTCATGGTCGGTGATCGCGATCGCATCGAGCCCGACCTCCTCCGCACGCCGCAGTATCTCTTCCACGCTACTCTCACCGTCTTTGGAGAAGTTCGTGTGCACGTGGAGATCGCAGGTTAGCATCAGATCATATCTTTTTTACCTTTCGGATATTAAGGGAACTTATGCGCATCCTCCTGCCAACGGGTGCCGCGACGGAGACGATTGTCCGCAACGCCGCACGGGGATTTGGTGCAGATGTGGTTGTAACCGGTGAGATCGCATCGTTTCTCACCCCGCACCATCTCCACAGCCTTATCGGAAAGGGGAGGTATGATATGGCGATCGTATCCGGCATGTGCACCGCGTCGTTTGCGCAGGTCGAGAGAGAGACTGGTGTGCCCGTGTACCGTGGCCCCCGGCACGCGGCAGACCTTGCCCTCATCCTCCCGTTCCTTGAAACCATCACGCTCTCGCGCACAGTTCCCGCGGATGAGTTCCTTGCGGCAAAGAGAGCAGAAGAGGCATTTTCTATAATCGAAGACCTGGAGAGGAATGCCACTTTCACCTACCTGATCCGGGGGCTGAAGATCGGTGGGACATCAAGGATAAAAGTGCTCGCCGAGATCATGGATGCACACCTGTGCGAGGATATCCGCAGTGATGTGGAGCGGTTCTTTTCCGCGGGCGCGGACATCGTGGACCTCGGGTTTGGGTTTGATGCGACACCGCAGGATGTGAAACGGGTATTTGGCGCGGTCAGCGATATCGACCGCCCGCTTGCTGTTGATACGCAGGACCCGGTACTTATCAGGGCGGCGCTTTTCCGGGCCGATATCGTGCTCTCTCTCCAGTCAAAAAATATCCCGGTGATCGGGAAGGAGATCGCAAAAGCCGGTGCTGCGGCGGTTGTGGTGCCGGATGATCACACGCTTGCCCATAATATCGCGCTCGCAAAGAGGGGCGGCATCCGGTGCATCATCGCCGACCCCCTCCTCCAGCCGGTCTGCTCCGGGCTGGCAACGTCACTCAGAAAGTTCGGTAAATCATCATATCCGGTCTTCTTTGGTGCAGGGAATGTCGTTGAGCTCCTCGATGCAGATTCAATCGGCGCAAATGCGCTGCTTGCAGGGCTTGCCATGGAAGCCGGTGCATCGGTGATTTTCACAAGCGAACACTCCGACAAGACACAAGGATCAGTCAGCGAGATGCGGCGGGCAACCGAGATGATGGTGCTCGCAAAAGACCGGCCGTATCCCAAAGACCTTGGCATCGATCTGCTCACGCTCAAGGAGAAACGCCGGCGGCGCGAACCCCCCCTTGAATATGATACGATTGCGAGTGCAAAACCCATGCCGGACAAGATTACGTACGACCCGAAAGGGAATTTCCGGATCGGGATTGAAGGCGATTCCATCGTTGCGGTCATCAACGGCAAGGCGTTGAGGGGCAAACGCTGGCAGGACGTTTTTTACACCATCATGAAAAACGGCGATGTCACGTTGCTCGACCATGCGGCCTACCTTGGAAGGGAGCTCTACAAGGCGGAGCTTGCGATCCGGTATGGCAGGAGTTTTGAGCAGGACGGGGAGTTCTGAGGGGGGAGATCACCCTCATATTGGCCCCGACCCCCCCTACCACATATGGACATCAGGATCACCATCACTCCGCGAATTCACAGTCGTAAAAGCCTGCCATCACCCATGCAAAAAGCGGGTCGGAGCCGTGGGGTGTTGGAGGGGGTCGGGCAACTTTTTTCGAATTGGAACAACCACATGCCACGTGAAACAAGGCACCACAATGACCGTGTATTGCCATAGTTCAATGACAGTAAATCCGGAAATACCGGAAAGAATAGACAGCCTAGGGACAGCGGGTCGCGGTCATTAAAGTACACCGCCAGACCCCCTCCAATCCCCGTGCAACCGACCACCAAGGATTTATCAGTCCCCCTCATTCTCCTTGATCAGGACTCATACGCTTCCCCCAACACCCTGCACCGCCGGCTGGGTCATGGGGCATCGCGGGAGAGAAACAACCGCGACCGATACTGTGGCTGATACCAAACGAGGTAAAATATGGCACATTTCAACCAGAGAGCCGGAACAAAGAGTGCTGTCCGCCAGTTAAAAAAACCGTTTCCGGACGTGATGGCGTTCAATGCTGTCATCCAGTCGCTCGTCCTGAAGAACCCGCTCGGGTGCACGTCCTACAGGAGTGCGAAAAAGCACCACCCGCCGGTCGAGAAGGTGCGGGAGATGTACACGGCAAAATTCGTGTACATGAATACGAAAGGGAAGCGGATCGGAAACGGGCTGGATATGTACAACTCCATCGACGGCTACCAGAACGGTATTGCCGCCGTGATCTCGAACATGGCAAACATTGCAGCGCATGGCG
>LQYC01000030.1_pt1 | contig 91179 bp, 93 predicted proteins | sample 661771 | NCBI WGS metagenome assembly LQYC01 (sample SAMN03483023, study PRJNA281117) | bioreactor metagenome | isolation source: benzene-degrading methanogenic enrichment culture from a contaminated... | place: USA: oil refinery in Oklahoma | collected 2011-05
TGGTTTCTCCAATCAATCCTCGCTTTCCAGCGACGATTAATTCCCCCAAGAGCGTTAGGAGCCGAAATTTCTAAGCATTTCTACAGAGCCTTTTAAAGCCGTGTTAATAAACTTCATTATCTTATATCACCATCAGTAATATATCATGCACATCCCGACTCCCGATGAGTTACGGAGCCGGCGCGAGATGCTCGGGATGAAACAGACCGAGATAGCCCAACGCGCCGGCATCAGCCAGTCGATGGTTGCGCGGATAGAAGCAGGGAATGTGGACCCGCGGGTGAGCACGCTCAACAAGATCATCACCGTGCTCAACAGCGCGGAACAGAAACGGGTGACCGCTTTGCAGATTATGCACACACCCGTGATCGCGGTTAACCCCGGGGATTCGATCACCCGGACGCTGGATATTTTTGAAAAGAACAACATCTCCCAGTTGCCGGTGATCGATAATGGCGTACCGGTTGGCTGCATATCGGAGTCTGTCATCGTCAAGGCAATCGGGCAGCAGCGCCTCCATAAGGTCCAGCCTTTTTATGTGCGGGACTTCATCGAGCCGGGTTTTCCAACGGTTCCCCCGGATATGGATATTGAGACGGTTATCGATATCCTGCAGCAGAACCATGCGGTGCTCGTCATTGACGGTGGAGCAGTACGGGGTGTGATCACAAAGCATGACCTGATCTCCCTGCTCACCTGATACCGGAACAGGGAACAACAGCACGATGCCGGTCCAAAAAGAACAAAAAATCAGGGTATAGTCCCAATTAAACCACTAAAAAAAGAAAAGTCAGGGGCAGGAATGTTACCTTACCCAAAATTATTTTTGATTTTTGGAAAGGGAATGCGGTTTTTATTCTTAATAAACACCCGCTTGTGATAGTTATCGGTGTCACCAGGCCATCAGAGCTTTGAAACAAGGTCTCTGAGAATTACTGCCGGTTCGGGTGCTTTCACGACACTGGACGCGAGCAATACCCCGTCGGTTCCCAGATCAACGGCGATCTTTACGCATTCGCCGGACTGGATGCCTGCCCCGGTCAGCACTTTCACGTTCCCGTTCACCGCATGCACGGCGGCAACGGACCGCCTGATGATCTCCGGGTTGGCTTTTGAGACCGAAACCCCGCTGCCGATCAGCTCCGGGGGCTCGATTGCAACATAGTCCGGACCTAGCGCTGCTGCACCGGCACTTGTGCTCTCGTTATTTGAGCAGACGACGGCGACCAGTTTCTGGGCTTTGAGCGCACGGACTGATGCCTCGATATCGGCAAGGCTCAGGCGGCGCTCCGAGTGGTTGACCAGCGAACCGTTCGCACCGGCAGCCTTGATCGCGTGTGCAGTGATCTGCGAGGTATGGGCGCCGGGTTCCGTGCCATCCACATGCTGGGCATAGACCGGGATCATAAAATGATGGGCGAGGGGGTGGAGGTCGATATACGACGGTGCGACACCAATGGAGACGCCACTTTCCTGCGCGACCATCTGCGCTGCCGTGGCTATCGCATGGGCACGGGTACCCATCCCTTCTTTGTACGTTTTGAGGTTGATGAGGATCAGCGGTGAGGACATGGTTACTTACTCCCAGACTGTAATGTAGCATTCCGGTTGAAAATTGATGAATATTTGGGAGCGGCTTTGCATGGTTTTTGTTACGATTCTGCCAAGCCCCTGACGATATGTCCTGCCGTAATCCCGCCCATGGCAATCCTCTTTGCCTCCTCCTTGAGATAGATGAGACGCTTCCTTGCAACCGTAATGTCCAGAGATTTTATTCCTATTGCCTCACGGTAGATCCGCACCATCTGTCCTGCATAGTCAGGAGTCCTGCCCCGCGCATCGATTGCAATTGCACCGACACCGGCCTGCACGAGCGAAGGGATATAATCAAGAAGGCAGGTCTCAACGGCATTGAAAACATGGGTCCGGCATGCGCCGTCAGTCCGCACGGGAAATATCCTTCCGGTGTTGTCCCTGATCCCAAAGAATGTCCCCGGTCCCTGGCAGTCTCCTTTGCCTGCCGTGCACCGGATATGTGGCTGTAGCAGACAGTCTGCAGAGACTATTGCTTCGGCATTTCCCTGCACGATCAGTTCAAACCGGGCCGTACACCCCTCCCGTCGCGCAAGACTGACCAGATCCCGTATCTCATCTCCTGAGAGTTCAGGGGATAACGTAAGCCGGAAGAACCATGGTGAAAGGCTTTTTACGGTCAGGTGATTGAAGACGTTGAGCCCGGCTGACCCTGCAAGCTGCATCTCCGGCACCATATCCCGGATTGCGGCTGCCGCCCCTGTGCTATCCACCATCACTGCCATGAGCCCGCTTCCCCTGAGTGACGGGAGCAGCGCCCGCACCCTGTCCAGTTCAGATCTCCCGGTGATCTTCTGGAGTTTTAAGACCAGCGGGATTTTCGCATCCCTGCAGACCGAAAGCACTGCATGGACCTGTTCTTTAAGTGATTGGGGGGGATCACGCCTGCACAATTCCCGTGTCGGGTCATAAAAACCGGGTTCAAAGATGATGGTATCGCATCCTGCTGCTGCGGCAGCCCCTGCCACCGCGATGCTGTCAGCATACACGCTGATTTCCGGGAGTCCAGGAACATGATGTATGAGGTGGGAGCCATCAGTGCTGAACCGGCCTTCCAGTGCTTTCAACCGGCTCTGTGCCTGCCTGATTTTGGTATCAGGAGGCTGTGATGCCCTGACGAGCGCGTCCAAAGCTTTTACAAGGAATTCCCGGCGCATCCTGTTGAGTTCTGCAACGGGTGCAAACATCCCGCCATCATAACCGAGGCTGAACCTGCGCACAGCAAAAGGGGTCCCCCCGGTCTTTCTCATCTGCGATTCGAACTGTTCCCCTGTCAGCGGGCGGGTGCGGGCGGGTGTTAACCTGACCGTCGGGATGAGTGAAACCGGAACCTTCTTTTCATTTCCCATGTCGATCCTGCCGTCAAGCATCACCATGCCGTCTTTGTCCACCTGCACGTCAAGATCGACCGGTACCGGGCGCGGGAAAACAGAGGGGGACGTGTTGATGATCCGTCGCGCCCGGGCCGCGAGTGCAACGCTGGAGGTGAGAAACACGAGCGCGCCATTCTTTACCGGACCAGGGACAATGAACCTGACAGTGCCTTTTTCCTCAACGGGCATGGTATTGAGGGAGAACCCGAGGTCGTCGCCAGGACTCTCCAAGAAACGGAATACCACCCCGTCACCCGCAGACAGTCCGATGTCAATTGTCTTTTGGACCGTTACTTCCCTGGTCCGGGTGTTGTATCCGGTTACCGTCCCGACCAGGAGCCCCCGGTTATCCGGCTGTTCCCTGCCCATCAGCGAAGAGTGCCGCTGCCCGAAAAGGTATCCAGTCGTAAACCCGCGGTTGAACGCGAGCGTCAGGTCCCGTTCATCCGATTCATCCGGCTTAAAGTCACCCTGTGCGAGGGCATCGAGCGCCCTGCGGTACGCTGACACGACAATGGCAACGTATTCCGGCGATCTCATCCTTCCCTCAATCTTGAGCGAGATGACATTTGACCGGACAATGCGTTTTAGTCCGGGATAAGTGCAGAGGTCCTTTGGAGAAAGGAGGTAGCGGCCGGCAACCGGGAGTTCCCTTAAGGATACCGGGCGACCGTACCTGTCCGGTGTCCCGCTGACCAGCGCGTAAGGTTTCCGGCAGGGCTGGGCACACATCCCCCGGTTGCCGCTCCGCCCCCCGATGAGCGACGAGAGGAGGCACTGCCCGGAATAACTGTAGCAGAGCGCACCGTGAGCAAATATTTCAAGGCCGACCCCGGTACCTTCCGTGTCGCGTGCGATCTCCTCTGTCTCCTCAAGGGAAAGTTCACGGGCGAGGACGACACGGGAAAACCCATGGTCTTTTGCCCATCGCACTCCCTCCGCATTATGGATCGTCATCTGGGTCGATGCGTGAAGGGGGAGGCCGGGGACAATGGATGCGGCGAGCGCTGCAACGCCGATGTCCTGCACCAGCACAGCATCAACACCGGTGGAGTAGAGCCATACGAGATATTCACCCACGCCCGCGAGCTCGCGGTCATGGACCAGGGTATTGACCGTGACGTAAACCCGGGCTCCCCTGACATGGGCATACGCAACTGATTTTTCTATCTCGTCCCCTGTAAAATTCCTCGCATACATCCGCGCGCCGAACTGTTTTCCGCTCAGGTAGACTGCATCTGCCCCGGCAGATATTGCCGCACGGAATGCTTCCGGCGACCCTGCAGGAGCAAGGAGTTCGGGAATTTTTTTATCCTTCTGCTTAAAGGCGGTATGCAACATGTCAGGTCAATCTTTTATTTCACCAGAAGGTCAAAAATGCCCAGCGAGATGAGCACCGTGAGAACCGAGACAGCGATGTACCCGGTCATGATCATCATGATGGACATATCACGGCGCCAGCCAAAGACCCATGCGACAGGCGGACATGCATAGAACCCAAGTGTCATGACGCAGGGCACGAGACCGTAGATGCCGTATTTTGAGAGGATCTTCGATTTCCGGGCACGTTCTCCCGAATCTTTTAAAAACCGTGCGACGCGTTCTGAATGTTCGCCCATCATGTCAAAGATATCAAAAAGGAAAAGGGTCACGCCCACAGCGATGCAGGTGAGCACAAAGAGGACAACAAACGGGTGCAGACCCATCCCGATCCCGATGGGTGCCGCGCCATACTCGATCAGAAAGGTGCTGGTCATCAGGGCAATGGTTGGGGCAAGGGAGTCCCTGAACGCAAGGACGGGGAGGAGGGGCAGGACGATGGCGATCAGTACGAATTTTATCACCGCAACGCCGAGGTGCTCAAAATAGTGGGTTACCGGTACGTCCTCCATAGGGCTGTTCTTAAGGTTATGGCGGGGATGAAATAAACAGTATCCATGCCCTGCTGCAGGGTTTGCATTGATGACAGGGGACACCCGGATGCATATCTCACCCCAACTGCGGGCACCTTTTTTTAACATAGTACGTGCCACAAGATCATATCACCATGAAAATCGTTGCCTCGCTCACCGATCCCTGTCAGATTCCCGCAGCGGCAGGAGCCGACCTGATCGAAATACGGCTTGATCTCTGTGAGGGGGATGTTCTCAAAAGAGTCAGGGAGTGCCGGGAGCAGGCCCGGCTGCCGGTCATCGCGACGCTGCGGTCAGCTGAAGAAGGGGGCAGGTTCAAGGGCGATTCCGGGGACTGGATCCGGGTGATCCGGCCGGTCCTGCCGCACGTGGATTACGTCGATATCGAGCAGCGGTTCTCCACTCATGCAGATGTCGTCCGGGCAAAGGATGTCGCGGTCATCGCGTCCTATCACACAAAGGACATGCCCTCGCTCTTTGAACTCTTCGGGAGGGAGCGCGAGCTCCGTGCATATGGCGACATCCCCAAGGTTGTCGCGACCCCAAGGAACGAAGAGGACATCATCGAGATGATCTCGTTTACCCATGCCGCGAGAAAACCGGTAATTACCGGTGTCATGGGTGAAGGGTTCCGGTACGCCCGTCTCATCCTGCCGCTTTTTGGCTCGGAATTCATCTACTGTCATGCAGGGGCGCCTACCGCTGACGGCCAGTATTCTGTTGCTGAGGCAAAAGAGGCAATGAAACTGCTGGACCGGTAATTCGCCCGCTGTTTTTTTTGCACCTGCCCGGGAGAAGGTCTAATCGGACTTCCGGAAGAGGGCCGGGTTCTGCCTTCTGATCCACCAGCGCCGGACGAGCACCAAGCACCCGGAATAATTTATTCGGAATCTGAAGAGAACAGATCTGCAACCAGATCCCTGATCTCCTGCATTTTTTCTGGCTGAACGATACCTATTGTGTCGCAGATGAGTGCTTTTTCAAGGGCATAGATCCCGTCAGCCTGGACGTAACTTGGATGATTCAGCGATCCTTCCTGAAGATCCTTGTTTGTCAGACTGACCGCCATCATATTAGGTTTCCGGGATGTGATTTTCATGACGATCACATCCCGGGAGATCGTGTTATACCGGGAATTGCTTACGACAAGTGCCGGGCGTACCTTGGACTCTGCCTGATTGGAATAAGTAAAATCCACAAGGACAACCGATCCCTGTGCCGGTTCATTCATGCATCAGCCTTTTCTTCGTATACTCCTTCCATGCATCGTCCGGGTTATCATAATCGATCTCGATTTTGGCTTTCCGAAAGATGATCTTGTTCTTGTCTGAAGAGATTGTCAGGTAATCCCCGTCATGGATACCGAGCTGGGACCGGATCTTTTTCGGGAGGGTGACGAGTCCCTTGGATGAAACCTTGACGAGTGTCGTGTCAGGCATAGGCTCTCACAACTTAGAATATAAGATTCTTAGATTATCAGTGTTGTGGAAAAGATAAAAACCGTGTTCAGTCTTACTCACGGAAATCCTGAAGGTCATCAGGATTCGAAGGCTGGCTTCAGCCAGCCTTCTCGTTGTCGAGGTTAATGCCAACCTCTCCAAACCAAAAAGATGAGAATGCCGCCAGGTCAGAGATCTGCGGCAGGAGAAGGACTGTGTCCTTCTCCTGAATACATCAGTATTTTCGAACTCCGAAAAATTGAGCAAAGCGAGATTCGAGGACGAGAAGAATACATCAGTATTTTCGAACTCCGAAAAATTGAGCAAAGCGAGATTCGAGGACGAGAAGAATACATCAGTATTCTTCGAAGGATGAGTGAGTCATCAGAATCACGAATACGAGAGGAATGCGTCAGCATTCCTCGAAGACCGCCGGATGTTGCTGCCGGATCTAAAAAGTGCAGGACCAGCAACCCGCTCATAAAGCCTGAAAAAAAATAAAAATTACCGGTACTTCTTCTGCTCCAGCAGGCAGTCGGCAAGCACCAGAGCCAGCATCGCCTCTGCAACCGGAATAATCCGGGGGACAATGCACGGGTCATGCCGTCCCTTTACCGAGATTTCGACCTCATTGCCATGGATGTCCCGGGTCTGCTGGGCCTTTGCAATCGATGGCGTCGGTTTCACCGCGATGCGCACTACAATGTCCTGCCCGGATGAGATGCCGCCGAGAATGCCTCCGGCATGGTTGCTCATAAACCCGTCCCCGGTCATCTGGTCGTTGTTCTCGCTCCCGAACCGTTTTGCTGCTGCAAACCCGTCACCGATCTCGACCCCTTTGACCGCACCGATCCCCATCATGGCGCCGGCGATTGCAGCGTCCAGCTTGCCAAAGACCGGGTCGCCAAGGCCGGCCGGGCAGCCGTTCGCTGTAATTTCTGCAATCCCGCCGACCGAATCACCTGCCTCTTTTGCAGAAAGGATCTCTTTCCCGATCTCGTTTTGAGATGTTTTCCCGTGCACCTCAAGGACCCGGCCGCTGACGGTGATCCCACTTTCCGACAGGATCTTCATGGCCACGGCACCTGCGGCCACCCGTGCCACTGTTTCCCGACCGGAGCTCCTTCCTCCGCCAAGGTGGTCGCGGATCCCGTATTTTTCATGGTACGTAAAATCGGCATGCCCGGGCCGGAAAACGTCGCGGAGGGCATCATAGTCCTCCGGCCGGACATTCTCGTTTCCAATGACTATGGCAACCGGCGCGCCGGTTGTCCTCCCCTCAAAAATGCCGGAGAGAAATTGCACCTTGTCATGTTCGGCACGGCCGGACTCGAGTGAACTCTTGCCAGGCCGGCGGCGGTCGAGCAGGGGCTGGATATCCTGTTCTGAAAGTTCCAGCCCGGCCGGGCAGCCATCGATGACAACGCCGAGGGCTTTCCCGTGGCTCTCGCCAAAGGTCGTGATACGGAAGTTCCTGCCTAACGTGTTCATTCGACCAGCTCCCGGATTGCCTGTTCAGGGACATCGATCCCGAAGAAGAGGTAGAACTGCTCTTTTGCCTGCTCGACAAACATCTCGGTGCCGGTGATCGTCGTACACCCGAGCCGGCGCGCCTGCAGGATCAGCGGGGTCTCAGGGGGCGTATAGACGAGATCGTAGACCGTCATGCCGCTTTTCAGCTGATCATCGGTGAGCGGGCTGTGGTCATCGGGACTCATGCCCAGCGGGGTTGCATTTACGATGAGGTCAGGTTTGAGCCTGCCCAGATCCTCAAATCCGCCGTACGAGCAGCCGAATCGCTCTGAGAGTTTTTTTGCATTATCGGGATTCCTGTTTAAAATGGTCACCTTCATGTCCAGATCCCTCATCGCATAAGCTGCTGCTGTTGCGACACCACCGGCGCCCAGCAGCACGGCATCGGCGCCTTTTAATGAGATGAGCGGCTTTCGTACCCCAAGCCAGTCCGTGTTGTATCCGATCGCCGAACCGCAGGCATATACTACCGTGTTGACAGCGCCGATCTGCCGGGCTGCATGCTCATCGACCTCATCGAGGTGCTTTACTACTTCCTGCTTGAACGGTATGGTGACTGAAAGCCCCCGTACATCAAGCTGCCGCGCCACCCTCATGATCTCATCGAGTTCGGGATCTTCAAATAACGTGTAATGGCAGTTGATCCCGTATTTTTCAAAGAGGGCATTGAAGAGTGGCGGGCTCTTGCTGTGGGCGGCAGGGTACCCCGCAACCCCCATGATCCTGGTGAGCGGGTCCCGGTCTTTTCCGGTAAGGATATCACACAGTTTCTTTAATGCTACCGGGTTGATCCGCCCGGTTTTGAAAAATGCGATCGCGGCTTTACGGTTGTCGTCTGTGACGGTGCCGGTACTCATGGTCCGGATAACGTTGTCTGCCGCTGCGGCGGGCGTTGTTTCGCTCGTATCGATACAGATATCGCCTGCCGCGTGGTAATGGTGCCGCCGCCGGTCCATCATCTCGGCGATCTCTTCGCGCAGCGGGAGGCCGGTGAGCGGTGGGCGGGGTTTGCTGCTCATCCTTTTTTCAATCGTATCGATGTCGGCATACAGGAGCACCATCACGCTCCTGTTCCGGAGGTGTACCATGTTTACCGGGTTTACGACCGCCCCGCCACCGGTGCTGATAACGACGTCCTCTGCCGGAAGGCCGGCAATCACCTGCCGCTCGACAGTCCGGAACCGCTCTTCTCCCTCTTCATGGAAGATATCGGGGATCGACCGCCCTGTCACCAGTTCGATCTGCGTATCGGTGTCGATAAACGGCAGACCGAGTTTTTCTGCCACGATCTTTCCGACTTCGGTCTTGCCGGTCCCCCGAAAGCCGGTAAACACGATCCGCTTCATAGTCCCGCTCCTTTAAGCGCGTCCCAGAAACCGGGGAACGATTTGTTTGTGCATTCTGCATGTTCTATGGTGATCCCTCCGATGCCAAGCCCGAGCACCGCAAAGCTCATCGCAGTCCGGTGGTCGCCTGCCGGGTCGATGACGCCCCCGTGGAGCGGGGACGGGTTGATGGTAATTTTATCGGTATTTGCCCGCACATCTCCCCCAAGACTGTTGAGCAGGCCGGCTGTGCCGGTGATACGGTCGCTCTCTTTATACTTTAAATGACTGATCCCGGTGACGGTCGTCGGGGTATCGGCCATTGCGGCGACCATGCAGAGCGTCTGGACCGTGTCGGGTGACGATGACATATCGCACTCGATGCCGGAGAGCGGTCCGGTCCTTTCGACAGTAATGGATTCAGCCCCTTCCTTGACAGAGCAGCCCATCCGGCGGAGCAGCTCAGGGAACCGGCGGTCGCCCTGCACCGAGCAGGGGTTGAGGTTTTCAACAGTCACCCTGCCGCCGCAGATTGCAGCGATGGCAAAAAAGTAGGATGCGGACGAATAGTCGCCTTCGATCTCGTACGTGCGTGCCTGGTACCTCTTGCGGTTGCTGACAGAAAACCCCGTATGGTCCTGTGCAATCACCCGCGCCCCGAATGCCTTCATGATATGTACGGTCAGGTCAAGGTATGAACCGGACACCGGGGGGACCGGAAGAACAAGTTCCACCGGTTCCTCTGCGTAGGGTGCGACAATGAGCAGGGATGAGATGAACTGGCTGCTTATGCTCCCGTCGATTGTCGCCGTTCCTCCCCTGAGCGGGCCTTTGACCCGGATGGGCGGGTACCCGGGCCTGCCCGGAAATTCAACCGTCCCCCCGAGCGAGCTTATCGCATCAGCCAGCGGCCCGATCGGGCGCTCCTGCATCCGCGGGCTGCCGGTCAGGACAACGGGTTGATCGCAGAGCAGGGCAAGGGAGGCAAGCAGGCGCAGGCTTGTGCCGGAGTTCTGCAGGTCGAGATTTTTTTGGTCGCCTGTGGTAAAATGGCCGTCTGACCCGGCGATCCTGATCAGCCCGGGCCCCCGGTGGACCCGTGCCCCGAGTGCTTCCAGTGCGCCCGCCGTGAGATCCGTATCCTCTGCAACGAGAGGATTGCGAAGGATGCTCATGCCGTTTGCACAAGCTGCAATGACCATCGCCCGGTGCGTGAAGCTCTTCGAAGGCGGGGCGTAAAATTTTACGTCAACTCCCTGCACGCGGGAGGGTGTCATGATCAATCCGGCACCTCAATTCTGGTATAGCAGCCCAGCTCCTTTATCGTTGTCATTGTTTTCAGGTACGTAATCGCATCCCTGTATCCCGGCGACATCGCGTAGTCGAGGAAGAATACGTAATTCCCGATCCCCCTCTTCGAGGGACGGGACTCGATCCTTGTCAGGTTAATCTTCTTTACGGCAAAGACCGCGAGCAGGTCGTGGAGGAGCCCGGTCCGGTCCGCGCTCGGGTCGATGATGATGCTGCATTTGGCGGCATGCTCGTCGGTGCAGGGGTCTTTTGAGATCCGTACGAACCGGGTGATGTTGTCGGGATTGTTCTGCACGTGTTCCTGTATCGCGGGCAGCCTGTAGCAGGCAAGGGAAAAAGACGATACGATAGCGGCCGCTGTCCTGTCCTCCTGCACCTTGAGAGCGCTCTCCGCGTTGCTGTTCGTGTGCACGACCGGAATTCCCCACCGCTCAATCTCTTCGCTGCACTGCTCATGGGTCTGGGGGTGTACATAGACCTTCGTTACGCGTTCCAGCGGCACGTAAGCGGCAAGGTGGTGGTCGATTTGCATATACATCTCGGCCGTGATGGAGACCGGCTGCTGGATCAGGCCGTCGAGTGTCGCACCCACGCCGCCGGCCTCGGAGTTTTCGATCGGGACGATCCCGTCGCCATCGCCCCTTCCGACCGCTTCGAAGATGCGGTGGATGGTGGGTAACAGCCGGATATCCTCAACTTTGAGCCGGAGCGCGAGTTCGTGGGAGAATGTCCCTTCAGGGCCAAGCACAAATGTCATCACCGGTTCACCAGCCTTTCGATCATTTCGTCGGTCGTTACCATGCCTTCTGCGCAGTAATCGCCGAAGTGGCGCGTGTTCCGGGAGAAGAACGCGTTGAACCTGTCAGGATCTCCTGACGCGATGACTTCAGTAAGTTCGCTGCCTGCATCCTTGCATGCAGCAAGCATCCCGGGCACGAACGGGTTCTCCTGCAGGATGCTGCCGTACAAGGAAGGGTCCTGCGAGAGCAGGCGCCCGACAAGCGAGAGCTCGATCGCATAGACCGGGCTCATGAACGCTCTGGTGACACCGATATCGATCCCGAGCCTGCGGATCGTATCGGCCATGCAGAGCGTGACATAGTGGGTGAGCCCCTGGACGACAGCCATCATCCGGTCGTGCTCATCCGGTGTCGTGATCGTGCAGACGGCGCCCTCCGCACGGAATACCGCCAGCAGGGCTTTTGTGGATGCGGGTTTTGCACGCACCGGGCATGCGATGATGGTCTGCTGCCGGAGCGAGTTCACGGTGGGCCCGAACATCGGGTGGAGCCCGATCACTTCCGCCTTTGATTTTAGCATCGCAGCGACCGGGCCGGCTTTTAACGACGTGAGATCGCAGATGAGCTGGCTTTTTTTCAGCAGGGGGGCGATCTTTTCGATGACCTGCACGGTCTCGCGGATAGGTACGGACACGATGATGATATCGCACTCTTTTGCGATGTTATGGCTCGTAGTCCCTGTTGATCTCCCCGAGACCATGACTTCGTACCCTGCCCTCCTGAAGACTTCGGCAAAGAGCCTGCCCATCTTCCCTGTGCCGCCGATAATTCCCGCCTTCACGCGCTCACTTCTCGGTGATGGTCTCTTTGACCGCGATGCCAAAATGCCTCCCTCCCTCAAGGGCGCATCCCATGACCCTGTCTCCCGGCGCAAGGTGGACAACGGAGACTGCGCTCCCGTCTTCTTTCACAAGCCGGATCGTCTCGGCATTCTGGAGGATCAGGCTGACCTTTGCACCTTCTGCTTCCGCTTCCACGAGCAGGAGCGGCCGGCGCTCGATCTTGGTCCGGCCCACAATTGCCGTATGGGCTTTCCCGTCCGCACCGGAGACAAGCACGTTACCGCCGATCGCAATGTCGGAGAGGTAGGCCGTCTTCCCGTCCGGCATCAGGATGTAGGCATGGACTGCCCCGGCGTTCACCCGGAACGGCCTTGGTGCGACGTACGGGTTCTCCAGCGTCTCGGCATGGACCAGGAGCATTGCAGACGAGGTGTTGCCCATCAGCATGCCCTGCCCGTCCTCGAGCATCGAGCAGGTGTCCACGCATACCCGGTCGCCCATGCCGACCGGCGTGATCTTCGTTACGGTGAAGGGGATAAGGTTGACCTGCCTGGTTGCTGCCTTGATCCGCTGCGCAACTGTCCTTATGATTGCCGGATCTTTTGTTGTAAGCAGGATGCCGGCCACTCCCCGCTCAAGGACGGTGAGGGCGAGCTCGGCTTCTTTTGGATCCTTCACCTTCGCGATGATACGGTCGGACTGCGCGACAAGGTTTTCGAGCGGGATGACCGTCCAGTCACTCGTTGTGACGATTATGAATTTTTTATCCTTTATTGCGGCTGCCCTGTTCTCGCTTGCCTTGTCCGTGATGGTGCATTCCGCTACATCGGTGCCGATTTTCAGGTCGCCGTCCGGTGCAATGGTGGTGATCCGTCCCAGTTTTTTTATCTCAGCTGCTTTATCGACGACGACCGCGTCCGCCCCGCTCTCTATTGCGGTTGTGGCAATCTCCTTGTTCCACGGGCGGATATCGACCCAGAACTGCTTCATCTCTTCTTCCCCAGCGCTTTCTCCGGGTCAACCTCGTCGTGGACAACCTGGCAGAGGGCTTGTACAAAGGACTTCGTGTCTTCGCGCTGGAAGGCGTTCCGGCCGACGCAGACACCCGCTCCCCCGACTTTTACCGAGTCCCGGATGATCCTGAGTGATTCCAGGTCGCCGGTCTTCTCGCCCCCTGCGATGAAGACAGGGACCGAGCAGGCCTTCACGATCTTCCTGAATGCTTCGGGATCACCCGGGTAGTTGGTCTTGATGAGGTCTGCACCCAGCTCTTCTGCCACCCGGACGGCATGCCCGACAGACTGGGGCGAGAACGAGTCAATCCCTTTTCCCCTTGGGTAGATCATGGTTAAAAGCGGCATGCCCCATCGGCTGCATTCCTTGGCGACATTGGCGCCGATCTCCAGCATCTTGGACTCGTTTGGCGAGCCGAGGTTGATATGGATCGATACTGCATCGGCCCCGAGCGCGATCGCTTCTTCGACAGTGCAGACCTGCACCTTGTCGTTGGGGTCAGGGTTGAGCGAGGTGGATCCCGAGAGGTGGATGATGAGCCCGATGTCCCGGCCTTTTCTCCGGTGGCCCCGCTTGACGAGGCCTTTATGCAGGACGATCGCGTTTGCGCCGCCCTCGCTCACGTCCGAGATGACCTTTGTCATGTCGAGAAGTCCTTCAATCTGTCCCATCGAGAACCCGTGGTCCATCGGCACGATGACTGACCGGCCGGTGTTCCGGTTCATGATCCGTTCGATCCTGATCTCTTTTCCAATCATTTTTCACACCTTTAGGATTTCCAGTGCTTCATCCACGCCCTTGCCATGGTGCACGATACATGCCGCAGCCCTGACGAACTTGTCCGGGGTCGCATGCTGGAATGCGTTTCTCCCGATCGAGATGCCTGCCGCGCCCCCGGCCATCGCCCCTTCGATCAATTCCAGTGTTGTGCGGTCATCCGTCTTTGAACCTCCTGCGACCACGACCGGCACCGGGCACCCCCGGGTCACATCGCGGAAGCTGTCCGGGTCACCCGTGTAGACGGTTTTCACGATATCTGCGCCGAGCTCGGCTGCGACTCTCGCCGCGAGCTTGACATGCTCCACATCGTTCTCGTTCTTGATCTTCTTTCCTCTCGGGTACATCATCGCGAGGAGCGGCATGCCCCACTCCATGCACTCGACCGAGACAGCGCCGAGGTCTACGAGCATCCGGGCCTCCGACTCCGCGCCGATGTTCACGTGCATCGAGACCGCGTCGGCGCCCATCTTCAGGGCGTTCTGCACCGTATTGACGAGCACTTTCTCGTTCGGGTCGGGCCCGAGCGCCGTGCTCGCCGACAGGTGCAGGATCAGCCCGATGTCCCTGCCGCCCTGCCGATGGCCGTGCAGCGCAAGGCCCATGTGCCCGATCACCGCGTTCGCCCCGCCGTCGGCGACAAGGTTCACGGTCTGCGACATGTCGATTAAGCCCGGGATCGGGCCGTTACTCACCCCATGATCCATCGGTACGATGATGGTCTTCTTCGTATTGCGGTTCATTATCCGTTCCAGACGAATTTCTTTTCCTCTCATAACAACAACAACCTCCCCCTTTCATCGCAGAATTTTTTTCGGCAGACGAAAAAGGGATCTACTTAATACCAGAAATAAAAGCCAAAGCCAGAATAGCGATACGCGGACGTAGACGTCGTAGTATCAGTTGGCGTTTCAGAAATGTGGCTATTCATGCAACGGACGGGGCTTGTGCTTTCAGAGATAAAGACATTCACGGGCGAAAAGACCCTCATGAATGCTGTGGCACTCGTCCTGCATGGTTATTAGTGTTGGCGGGAGGGGTATATAAATGGGGTGGGTTTGAGGGGTAAGGGAAAGAGCAGGTTCGAATCCAATCCCTCGCACTCTTGTTTTGGGTTATAGTTATCTACGATTTTGGAACTCTTTACTTTTAAGAATGGTATTATAATTAGTGAACATTTAATGTGAGATTAAAAAGAAAATAACTATTTATCTGATGACCCTCAACTATGACCCTTAAAAAACCAAAAGAGCCCTTAAAAACAAATGTAACTGATAGGTGGTGGTATCCACTCCTTTTAATACTCATTAGTGCGGTTGTTTCTATTGTAGTAACATGGTTTACATTTCAAATTCAATGGTCTCAAACCTCTTTAAATGAAAATAGAAATATCGCTAATAGTTTTTTAAATGAGATAGAAATTTTGGAACCAGGAATACTGTATGAAGTATCCGTATATAGTGATTCAACGCAATTTGAGGGCCCGCCAAAATTGAAGATAGATCCTTTTTATCCTGAAACCGGCCTTTTTTATTCAAAATCTGGTGATATTGGAAAATTAGAGCCAAATTTATCCCAAAAACTCCATAGATTTTATTACCGTCTTACTAGAGCGGAAACAGATAGAAAAGATGTAAATCGATATTATTCCATAATATTGACAAATTCAACATCAAATAATCTTGAAAGAACACAAGCATTAGGAATAATTGATGATATTTATCTAGATATGATAGACAATATTAATCGAGCTGCAGAGCAAATTCCGGAATTAAAAGAGGAATTGAGGAAGTATACAAAATCTTAAATCAAAAATCAACTATTTATAATTCGATTTGGAAAATACTCAAAACCTCAATCAATCTCTGCCCTAACCATTATTTCCCATTGATCCAACCTCTGTCTGACATGCTTATTCAAAGTAAACGGCCTATCGCTCTCCGCATTCTTTTTCATGTAATTTAAAGCCCTTAAAAATCATCATTAAAATTTACAAAAAAGAACCGTTAAAATTCGACTCGATGTCTCCTTTGGGGCTTTCGCCGCGCTTTAAAACTCACATCTTCTCCACTTGAGGTTGTAAAACTTACAGGCCGCTTAGTTTTGGTCTTTTTTCCCTTCGCAAGAAATGATGGCATAGTTGGAAATCGCTATACAAACCGATAAACTTTGTCTCATCAAAAAATATTGAATTTAAAAAAAGAATGGGTCTTCCCTAACCACTCGATAATTACTTTTCTTTTTCTTTGTTTTTTTCTGAAGAGGGGATAACGTTGCATTTCCTGATTTAACTTCAACGACTTCAGATTTTATTACTCGACCAGTTAAAGGATCCCGTTTCCTCCTTCTATAATCATGTCCTCTCCCAGTTCTTTCCGTTTCATAGCCCATCAAATTATCCCGCATCATTGCTTGTTCTTCAGCAGCCCTTCCTTTTCGTTGGTTTTGTCGAATAGTTTGCTTCTTCCGTTGTTTTTTTGTTGGTGGCTTTAATCCAAAATCAAACAGTCCCATGATGACTCATACTATAATATGAAAAGATAAAATTTTCTATAATTAGGACAATGGGGGTTTCCTGTCTTCCCACGTCCTGCAGGCCTCGTTAAGAATTATTCTCAGCTGGAACGTGGCCATTCTTGGCCGGTCCATCCCGTCGATAAAATTCCTCAAACTACACAAACATGGCCGCGTTTTGCGAAGTTGAGTGCTGAAAGCATGAAACTCGAGAAGACAGGTGTCTTCGCTGAAACCTGGTCGCCGGAATGGGAAAATGGGGGAGCTTTCGGATGTGCCACCGTCGGAGCATGTCGGGTATGAAAGTACTTCTTCCCTCCACATCTTCCGGGATCCCGCAACAGGTCCCGGCCCCTTCTCTGCCTCGGCCTAATTCGCTCCCCCTGCTCAATTACGGACCTAATCCAGCCCGCGTTCCGTGAAAACTTCCTGTGCCCATGTACACCCAAGCGTGATGGCAACGATGGCAGGTGATCTGGTAGCTGGAATGCCTGCCGGCGTGATTTCGGGTGACAGAAGGTTAAGGGATCGCGGGCGGGATGTGAAGGTGTATCATCCATAATCAGACTATCCGGCTGGATGAGATTCGTTTCATTGATTAATCTCAGATTATGATGATGGGAAATACAAAAACAATTATAAGGTTATAATGGACAGTCTAATACCAGTGAGTAAGTCCTTCCCGAAAAGGATGAGGCCACTTTTCAGTGGTGTGACAAAGTAGGGAAAGGCTTCACATCTTCTTATTTCCGTCTCCCTTTGAAGAAGTCCAGCGCAACTGTTGTCTTATCGCATATTTTCGGGAAATAATTATGTTCATGCGCCGGGTTCCGGTTATACCGGGTATAATGCTGGTACACGGTTCCCGCAACAATATCTGCAATCTGGATCCCGTATTCTGTCTTTGAATTCCGGTGAAAGATCCTGACTTCCAGATTCCGGTATTTGTTGAAACGGTCGAATGACCTCGCCATCATGGTCTGGTTAAACTCGTGCTGCTTGATGCCGTACAGGGATTTGTCCAGGATCACATTGACATCGCTCCTAAATCCGTATTCAATAATAATTTCCTCAACGGTTTTCGCTGCGAGCCAGTTGTATAAGCCGGAGGTATCCCGGAGTTCAGGTTTTACATCATCTTTTCGTAACAGCGAATACGCAAAATCGTAATCCCCCTTGAGGATTTCCCGGATCACAACTTCCCGGCAGTGATCATGGAGGTGCGCACTCTTCAGTTCATCATAATGGTAATAATTCTGTATCTTGCTTTTCGCCCGGGTCACACGTTTCTTGCAGCATTTTTCATCATCATGATTCTTGATAATTATCGCCCCGAACACAAAAAATTTTGATCCGTCGGGATAACCCAAATCCCCGGATTCGTCAATGTAGATGTTCACACCCAACGGTGAGGGGATGGGATGTTTATCTGTAAGATAATGGCGATGCTGAAATGACACTATATCTTTTGAAATGTTGTACCTTTGTTGTTATAATAAACGCGAATTAATAAACGCGAATTTACTTTTAATAATGTCAGCATGCCTCTTGGGCCGGTCCCGTTTTTGCTAAAACCGATCTCAAAAATCCGCGCCCCGTTTGCTCCCAATCTATGGTAATTATTCCCGGATTTCCCTCCGGTAAATTTATTCAGCCAAGCCCATTTCCTTTGGCAGACCTAAAGATAGTGTCAGAGGGACTCTAATGACTGATGCAGGACCGACGGACAAAAAAACGGAGGGCAGAAAACGCTTGGAAGGAACGTTTTCTGTTCCTTCCAACAAAGGAAAATCCGAGTTCCGATTCGGTCATAACGCCCGGATAGCTCTCCGTTCTCCGGAAAAATCCGTTCATAATCAAAAGCCATTAATAGGCAAGTCCAATGCTGTATGTCAAATCCGACAGGTTCATCAGAATGTTGAGAGTCATCAGACTCGAAACATGAGAAGAACAATGTTCTTCGAACCTGGAGGAAGAGAAGGGAGGCGAAGCCGACCTTCGAAGGGGCCCCAGAGACATCCGATAGGTTTGTAAAAACCTGGAGGAGGAGAATCGCAGAGGTTTGTCAAACCTCCGCGAAGAGAAGTGAGGCTGCAAGCCGAACTTCGGAGGGGAGGCATCAGCCGACCTTCGACCTGACAAAAAAGAATCACAGGGAGGTGAAACAAACCATGAGAGAAATAATGAGCATCAAGGGGCGGCCAGCATGAGCCGAGGCCCCCGCCCGCACCGGGCGCTCGAGGAAGCGATCCCGATCGCGAAGGCGCGTGGCCTGATCCAGGTGACGATGAGCGGGCCGGAGCGGATCTTCGACATCGCGATCATATCGAAGGTACCGGTCACATTCGCCCGGGTCATGTTCGCGCCGGCAATTCTTGCAACGATCCAGGAGCTTACGGATGAATTCAAGGAGGAGGTCGCCCAGCTCCGGTTGGTTGCCCGCGACGCTGCCGTCACGGCCGAGCTCTGGCTCCGGTCAAAGCACGGGACGTGGCGGTTCTTCCTGGTCACACCATCGACGCTCGTTGAGATCGACCGCGAGGGGAAACGGATCGTGTCGGGACAGACGATGGCGTACCTGACCGGGGTAGCTGCTACTGAGGGGGGATCGGCCTAGTCGAAGAGTCCTGCGGACTCTTCTCCAGCTTCGGGTCTGAAAACCCTCAGCTCCCTCCTCCTCGTAATCTCTATGATTCCCGTTTACTATCGGGGCCCGTAAATGGCCCGGTTGTACCTCGTTTCCCTCACCCCCCGGATTTCAGAGGTCATAATTCGTTAAAACGCGGAATCCGGGCCGGAATAAATGACAGTTCTCAGGCGGGAATTGATGAGGTCACGTTTAGCGATGTTACTACGACCCGGGAGAGGAGGTGATGGGGTTTGGGACGTTGCCGATATTGGCAGGTGATGGTGCCAGACAGCCGGACACTCCCACAGAACCTGCGAAGACATCGGGTGTCGCACGATCCACAGTGAGCCGGTCCATCTGGATCATATACACCCGGCTATTATTGTAATTCTAACGGCAATGAGAAATAAAGATCCAGCGGTGTGAGTAAAATCCCCGCATGTGCAGTTAGACCAAATCCGAACCACTGCCGTTACTCTTTCTAAGTGAATCGAACTATGAAGAAAAGTACGGCCAGGGGCGGGTTGATACTTTACCCGGGTAAAAAAGGAAATAACGTCAGAGAGAGCACAGCAGATTTCATTTCCAGAAGTCCCTGTGGGGGGCAACCAGTTCGTCTTCCAGTTCCGGAAAGGGGCCCGCCACCCGGATAGCCTTTTGCCCCGCCGCAAAGACCGTGCGGGACGGCAGGTTCATCGTGGGATTGCTCTTGCTTGCGCCGGTCAGGTTCTTCAACGTGGTTTCCGGAAGGCCATAGGCCATATTTCCGATATTGGCCCAATAGATGTTTCCGCTGCACATGGCGCACGGTTCAAACGTCGTAACCAGGGTACAATTCCACAAGTAATCAGGATCGTATTGCACAGACGCCCGCCGTGAAAGCTCTGTTTCGGCATGCGAGAGACCCCCCATGTTTCCCTGTTTCATCAGCACCGTCTCGCCATCCGGCGCCACAAGCACTGCGCCAAAGGGGTGGTGGCCGGATGCCTTCGCTTCCCTGGCAACCTCGTTGGCCGTCCTCAGATGTTTCAGGATCTGCTGATGAGTAAGGGGAAAACCTTCCCGCTCCGAAAAGGAGTTCCCGTCCCCGGATCCCGGCCCTGAGATGCCGGAGACTATTTTTTTCATGTCAGGAACGTTCAGCATGCCCGGAGTGCCGCTCACAACCTGACCGTAAGGTCTGCAATTGCAGCTGGTGTCGTTGTCTGCTGGTTTCATCATGCAGGCACCAAGGACCAGAAGCAGAACCAAAAACAGAACCACGGGCAACACTTTCATTGCGATATTCTTCATGTTGATTTTCCCATTTCAGTTGTTATTTCAAATGACGACAGATGTCGGAGTGATCGCAGTTTTGTATAGCTAGAGTCATACATATCCTCCGTTAAAAACCTTTTCCCTGTTGATGAGAGCGATATTCCATTACCCGCCGGCCATGATCCACCGCGGCCCCCGCCCGCACCGGGCGCTCAGGGAAGCGATCCCGATCGCCAAGGCCCGGGGCATGATCCAGGTGACGCTTGCCGGGCCGGAGCGGATCTTCGATAACCGATGGGTTCACACAAACCCGGAGGAGGAGAAGACCGCAGGTCTTCGACATTGCGATCATCTCGAAGGTGCCGGTTGCGTTTATCCGTGTCATGTTCGCGCCAAAAATTCTCGCGGAGATTACGGAACTTGCGGAATATTACAAGGCAGAGATCGCTTCGCTCAGGGCCATCGCCCGGGACCCGGCCATAACAGCCGAGCTCTGGCTCCGGTCCAAGCACGGGACGTGGCGGTTCTTCCTTGTCACGCCGAATACGCTGGTCGAGATCGACCGCGAGGGGAAACGGATTGTTTCGGGACAGACGGTTACGTGAACGGCCAGGGCTACAGTCGAAGAAAAGGATTCCCCCCCTTCTGAGAACCCCTGCGGGAATTCTGGTACACCGGAGCCCGCAAAAGGCCCGGTTGTACCTCTTTCCCCTCACTTCTCTGGTTTGAGAGGTCATAATTCGGAAAAACACAGGAACCGGGCCGGAATGATTGGCAGTTCTCCGGCGGGAATGGGGGAGGTCGCATTTAGCGATGTTACCGGGGCTGAAAGCAGGAGGGGATGTGGTTTTGGATGTGGGCTGGTACCGGCCTGGGGTGTTTCCGGACTCAAAACTCGGTCCGGAAGGCCGGTTAAAGTCCCTTGTACTTCTTATGGGCCTGCTCGATGGTCATGACTTCGTTCACAAAGACCGTGCTCTCTTCGATCTCGTAGAATGCGGTGAACATACGTGCGATATGGAGACGATAGATCTTCACACCCGGCCGGAGAATCAATAGTTCCTTGTCGCCGCGGGATCCGGGGAAAGGATCTTCTTCGAGCGCTTTTAAATGTTTTTCAATGATCCGCCGGCTCTTGTCAGTCCGGGAATTGATAAAATCGATCGCATCGATGTCGATGCGGACTGTAAAACTCACTTACGAATCTCCGAAAGCGAACCGTACATGCCCCTCTTTCTGATCCGCGCTGTTTCAGCAACAAGGAGGTTCTCCGATCCCTTTTGGATAAGATCCCGGATAACATCGTCATACGTCTGTCCGGGTTTCCTGAGCTGGTGGACGGTTTCCCACGTGCCTGGACAGACCGGGATTCTCTTGGTGGCGCATTTCTGGCCGGTCATTAATGAATAATGGGTATTGTAATTATTTACGGTTTCTGACTACAATGGTGTCTCGTGCCGGAAGCGACGACCAACACCGGATGAAAGGAGGCGCCTCCCATGAGCCGCGGCCCCCGCCCGCACCGGGCGTTGGAAGAAGCGGTCCCGATCGCGAAGGCACGTGGCATGATCCAGATGACATTGAGCGGGCCGGAGCGGGTCTTCGATATCCGATGGGTTCACACAAACCCGTAGGAGGAGAAGACCGCAGGTCTTCGACATTGCGATCGTCTCGAAGATTCCGGTCGCATTCGTGCGGGTCATGTTCGCGCCGGCAATTCTTGCAACGATCCAGGAGCTTACGGATGAATTCAAGGACGAGATCGCCCAGCTCCGGCTCATCGCCCGGGATGCGGCCATCACGGCCGAGCTCTGGATCCGGTCCAAGCACGGGACATGGCGGTTCTTCCTCGTCATGCCGGACGCGCTGGTAGAGATCGACCGCGAGGGCAAACGGATCGTGTCGGGACAGACGATGGCGTGAATCACTATGGGTAACATCGGAAAGAGGGGTTTTAACCGTCAGGGAAACCCCCGTGGGAATTCTGGTACAACGGAGCCTTTAAAAGGCCCGGTTGTACCTCTTTTCCCTTACTCCCTGAAAACCAGAGGTCGTAATTCGGAAAAACACAGGAACCGGGCCGGAATGATTGGCAGTTCTCCGGCGGGAATGGGGGAGGTCGCATTTAGCGATGTTACTGCAATCCAGGAACGGAGGGGATGTGGTTTTGGATGTGGGGGGGTATGGCAGGAGGGTTTTCCGGACCCGGATCCGGGCAGTTCTTTTCTCTCTTATTTGCTGTCACGCAGCTGTGGAGAAATTTTCTCTGCCCGGCCCGCTATCGTTTTTTCCTGTTTTTTTATCCGGCGCTCAAGTTTTATGAGATCTTCTTCCGGCGGGAGGGTTTCCGGCTGGATTCCCCGCTTCAGGAGCAGCTCGCGGACATCCTGGTTATTCTGGACATGTTCGACCGTGATCGGGTCTTCGCCCTGCATATCTTCCTTGGTAACATTGAAATTCGTGATCTCGGTTGCAAGATTCTTTGCGGTAATTGTGACGGTCGGGAGGAAATCTGCGAGAGGCCGGTTTTCCGGAATTTCCAACCGGTTTTTCATCATGCCGGTTGTTTGGCCCCCAAAGAGAGCCATATCCCCTTTGCTCCGGATCCGGGCAAAACCTGATTCATCCACGCCTCGTTCGTAAATATTCCGGGATAATTCTTTCTCCGAATCTTTCAGCTGTTTTCTTGCCTTCAGCCGTTCAGCAAGCCGGATATGGTCTTCAATGATCTCCTGCTTGCGGGTCTGGACCGCAAAATAACTCTGGGCAAACGCGATCTCTTCTTTCCGGGGATCACCGTTCTGGGCGATGAGGTAACAGGCATAACGGGTAAGGAGGAGATCTTCGATCTCCCGTTTTGCACCCGATCCAAGTGAGACCATTTTGTTGGCGTCAACAAAATGGTCCGGAACAATATTACCGGATTTCTCGCACGATTCTTTGGCTTTTTCAATAACCTTGAGAAAATTTCTCCATTCATCATATCCGAGAAGTGTCTGCAAATCCCGGGCGAACCAGAACTCAACACCTTCCTGTGCGTGAACGTAGTCCTCGAAATTTTTATGAAGACGTCGGATAATTGCTGGTTTCATGTCCTGGTTCCCGGCAAAAAAATATTCTTTCTCCAAATATATACCGGAAGTTCCGGCACATAAAGTGTGACGGTGCAGGGTGAAAATAAAAACGGGACTGCATGAGCCGCGGCGCACGCCCGCACCGGGCTCCGGGTTTTTTTTGATCGTGTCAGGTTTATACCAAACCGTGGATGCCTGGGAACCTGAACCTCCACATAGGGCCCGGGCAGGGATCCGCCGTCGGAGAGTGAGATCATTCACTCCCTTAAAACCCCTGAAGGAATTCTGGTACAACTGGGCACATATCGGGCCCGGTTGTACCTCTTTTCCCCCGGCCCCCGGATTCCAGCGGTCATAATATTCGAAGACTGTTGTCTTCTCATGTCTCATGTTTTCAACATTCGACATCCGAAAAATGCGGAATCCGGGCCGGAATAATTGCAGGCTCTCCGGCGGGAACGGGTGCGGTCGTATTTAGCGATGTTACAGCAACCGGTGGCAGGAGGGCACGTGGTTTGGGACGTGGGAGGTCCCGGGAGGAGGGTTTTTTGGACCAGCTCCCCGCCCGCCGTGATCTTTTTAGCAATTTCCGCCCGGAGCGAACAGCCCCTGCCGCACGGGCAACGCTGTTCCTACATCGATGAATTGAGAAATTGTGTCACATTCTCCCTGACCGGGTCTATCTGCGACAACATCGCATGCCCTCCTGTGTCAAATAATACCAATCGGGAGTGCGGTATTTTTTCATGAGAGTTTATCGCGTGGGTATAATTCACCAGTGCATCATCCCTGGCATGCATTATCAATACCGGGCAGGAGATATTCCCCGCAGATATTTCATCGCCAGGAAGCATCTCTGCATCGTTGATAGTTCCTGCATATCGTAAGGTCATCGGATGCATCACATCGAGCATCTCCTGTGCCAGTTGTTTTTGTTCCGGGGTAAATTGTTCATTGACACCTTTGGGAATACCCATCATGTCAAGGATGGTGGATTGCCCCAGCCGGGAAAAAAGCCAGTAGGAATAATCCGATTGCTGTATCAGGTGAATTACTTTGATGTGCATGGGCTCTTCGCTCCCCTGAGGTTCGGGCATGCTGACTGCAGATATCAGGATGAGTCCCGAACAGTTCTCAGGATAATCGTTTGCGAACTGGATCGCTGAAGGACCTCCCGCGGAAGTCCCGACAACTACCACGTTTGTGATGTTAAGGTGATCGAGGAGAATGTGATACTGGGCAGCCTGCTTCTGAATTGATGCATCCTCCGGAATTGGTGAACGGAGATAGCCGAACCGTGAGACAGAGATTATCTTATGGTTGTTCTTGAAAAATACCCTGCCGGACCAGAGACCAAAATCAAAACCACCACCTGCACCGTGCAGGAGGAGAACCGGTATTCCTTCTCCCTGTACTGCATATTCGATATCGCCATCCGGCGTTGTGTAAATTTCACTTGTGGAGATACGTTCTTTTGCGAGATTCATATCGTGAGCAAAACTCACATAACTTACCCCGAAAAGTACAAGAAAAACAGACAGAATAACTAAAAAAACCCTGAGGATGATTTTTCTGGTTTTTTCTTTCATGATCACACTGCCATTTTATTAAACTCTTCCTTTTTTTATAAATAGGTAGTGATTCGTGGTGATAACAATTACCTCGAGGTATTTTCTGGAAGCTGCCGGATGCCGATTCCAGCCAAACGGACGGCGTATCGCGGACTTCGAAAAATAACCGTGTCGGTTTTCGCTGAAATAGTGTCGGTACCCGTGTCCGCACCCTGTAAACTCCCAAGTTCTGGATCGCGGTTACCGTCGGAGAACCAAAGATCGCATCCGCCCGGAACAATGCATCGCTCTTAGGCTGTCATACGGTCTCCACAGGAAACGGTGGTTTGCCCACACTTCACCGTTCTACGGTCCGGCCATTACGGCCCGGCCACGCAAAAACTATATCCCTGCGACAAAGTAAAAAGAATCAGTATTAAATATAATGTATATTATTAGAACCGGCCATACGGCCGGTGGGGAGAACCGATCATGGCAACGGACAGGATCAACAGGTCAGGAATGCCCGGCCACGCGATGTGCCTGCGGGAGGTCTGCGCATGGCAGGGATAGTATCGGCAAACGCGTACGCGAACAACGAGGTTGTATTCATCGCGTGGGACGTGGACGGGAAGATCGACGGCTGCCTCGGCTTTGACGTGACACGGGTGTATCTCAATCCGGACGGGACGGTTGCGACTAAGGCCGATGGCACTGAGGACCGGGTTCGGTGTGCGGCGTGGGTAGCATTCGAAGGCCAGCGTAACCCTCACTGGATCGCCCAAGACACCGGCACGTGGCCTATCCAGAAGACTTCGTGGCGTGACCTTACGGTACGGAAGAAACGCGACAACCTGAAAGTCCGGCCGGCTGAAGCGTACGTCCGGTACGAGATCCGGCCCATAGGGGACCTGAAACCCGGCCTTGAACCTGCACCCGATCCAACGCCCGCGACTGTAACAGTGTCCAAAAAGGACAAGGACGGGAAACCCGAGAAAGGTGCGGATGGCAAGGTCATCCTGATCACGGCACAGGAGTACGAGGGCGAGCCGCGCCCGCTCGGCTACCTTGGCCCGGCAGTATCGACAAACCCGGTCCTCGTGTCGAGCCGGCGCGGGAAGTTCCGGTCAACGTTCACGAACGGGATTCTTGCCGCACAATGGCTGAAGAACGTGCTTCTGGAAGACGGGAAGATCGAGCCGAACGAGCTTTTACACAAAATCCAGAATCCCAAGGACCCGCACCGGAAGTACCTTGCCGGTGATGTGCTGCCCCTGCTGCACGAGTTCTTTGAAAGACCCGGCGAATTCTACCTCGCGCTGTATGAGCTCGAAGACGAGGAGCTTATCGACCTGCTTGTTACGAACACGGACCGGATCCACCTCATCCTCGCAAACACCGGGGTGAGCAAGAAAAAGTGGGACGAGAGAAACGCCCCCGCACGGCAAAAACTGATCGATGAACACGCCGATATCCAGCACCGGATGTTCAACAACTCCGGACACATCGGCCACAACAAATTCGTTGTCCACGTCCCGCCGGGTGGCGGCCCGCGTTCCGTCCTTACTGGCAGCACGAACTGGACATTCTCGGGGATCGCGGGACAGTCCAACAACGCCATCGTAATCGAGGACGATGCAGTGGCCGCGGCGTACCTTGCCTACTGGGAACGGCTGGACAACGATAAGCTCCCCCTGCCGGATCCCCTCAGCGCAGAGATGAAAAAGAACTACCAAGGCAAGCCTTTCCGTAAGTCCAACGAAATCCCGGCAAACGTGGAAGAAGGAGATGGGAAAAGTGTCAGGGTCTGGTTCTCGCCCAACATGCAACCGGTATCAGTGGGGAAAAAGACGCCCCCCGATCTTGAAGACGTGTACCGACTCATGAGACTGGCAAAGGACGCTATCCTCTTCCTCGCCTACTACCCCTCCCAGCGCGGGAACGACTCTATCATCTCCGAAGCGATTGACATCGGACGGAAAGACGGGAAGCTGATTGTCACCGGCGCGGTCTCGAGCTCTATGGCGATGCCGAATTACAAAGGGAAGGGCAGTGACAGCGGCGATGAAGGCAAGGACGATTCTGATTCCCCCCGCACATTTACGGAAGGCAATGTCTTGGTTGTCCGGGGGTCCCGGATCGAGGATAATGAACTCTTTGGGGATTTCGGAATGGAGCAGCAGACCGCGTATGGGAGCGTTGGCGCGATCATCCACGACAAGATCGTTGTCATCGATCCGCTCTCGCCAGACTGCACGGTCATCCTCGGCAGCCATAACCTCGGGTTCCGGGCATCGTACTGCAATGACGAGAACCTTGTCATCGTACAGGGGGATATGGCGCTTGCGCAGGCGTATGCCGTCCATGTCCTCGATGTCTACGACCACTACCGGTTCCGCGCACGCGAAGCCGAGCTTAAGAAACAGAAGAAGAAGGGCTGGTCGGGTTTTTTGGAAACCGACGATTCATGGATGGACGAGTACGTGGACGGGGCGAAAGGCGCTCTTACCCGGTACTTCGCAAAGCGCAGCCCCGCCCCCTGATCTGAAAAAAGAATCCTTCATCGAATTTTTTACCCGGCACTCCAGCAGGAAAACAGGGGAGGAAAGAAGGTAATTCTTCACATTCCTTATGATCATGACATCGCAAAGTTTCACGGTGAGCACGTCTTTTCCCTTCTTCTCCTCATCAATGGCAACGGATTCGAGGAGCCGGATGCCGAGCGCCTTTTCGAGTTTTCCCGTATATTCTCGTTGGGTGGAAGATCGAACCGAACAATTCCCTCGACCCTGCGAGTGCAGCAGCGTTGCAGTACCAGGACATCAGCACCGGGCCGGCACAGGAAGGCACGATGAACCGGGGCGGAATGTATAGGCGGCAGATGACCGAGAATATCAAAAACTTCGTGCTGGTCGAGGACATCGACAAGGTAATCGCGAAGGTGGAGAATCTGGGCGGCAAGATCCTGATGCCGAGGACTGAGATAAATGGTGTCGGGCTTGTCGCCATCATCCGGGATACCGAAGAAAACGGCATCGGCCTGTGGAAGCCGGTGATGAAGGGGTAAGGCCGGGGGAACCCTGCGACAGAAATAGTAGTTGACCCGCTGCATCCTGCATTCCTTTTTTTTGCCGCAACTTCTGACATCAGGAGATACAATTAATGCATCAGACACCTATGGATCAGTATACTATGCTACCATCGTCAGTCCATCATCAGGTCCGGCCGGTATCAGGCGCAATGCCGGATCACAAAGCCGGGAAAAAGGCAAAGGCACGCCGCCCCAAAAAAGGACTCTTCGGGCTTCTTTCAGGCTGGACGGTTGACAGCCAGGCACTCAGCGACGAACTCAAAGACTGAATCGATCATGGCGACTTTTTTTGCCGACACCTATGCAATCATCGAGTTTCTCAAAGGCTCACCGGACTATCTCCCATACAAAGATGCGGTACTCGTGACTACAGAGTTCAACCTCTGTGAATTCGCTTATGCTGCTTTCCGCGACTACCCGGATACTGCGCAGGAGATCTGTTCGCAGGTCCGGCACGGGATGCGGCTCTACCATCCCGGTGACCGCGATTACCTGCGGGCAGCCCGGATGCGCAGGCTCTATGCACGGCAGGGACGCAAGTTCTCGCTCATCGACTGCGTGGGATATTCCGTTGCGGAATCGCTCGCCATCCCCTTCCTGACCGGTGACCGGGAATTTGAAGATTTGCCGGACGTCGAATTCGTAAAATAATCTGTCCCGTCATTCGCCCGCTTAATATGAAATAAAGGAGGAGTCCCTCATAGCACTTCGTCCTGCCCAGCCGCACACTCTTTCAAGACTCCCCGATGGTACCTGACGACAGGATTTTCATATCCGCAGCCCGAAAAGAGGGATTCTTTTTCTTCCAGCGTCCTGCAGGCCACGTTAAGAATTATCATCGGTTGGAACGTGGCCATACCTGGCCGGTCCTTCCCGTAGATAAAATTCCTCGAAACTACAAAAACATGGCCGCATTATGCAAAAACCTGGCCGCCGGACCAGTAAAATGGGCAGTCCTCGAATCGTATCACCGTCGGAGAGTGCAGTCCGGGAAAGTACTGCTCTCTCCCGGGCTTTTTGCAGATCCCAGTACGTATGGGTTGTCAGACGCCCGCCTGACCTATACCCAAAATCCTCGTCGGTGTCCGTCGGTGGAAATCTCCGGAATAAGGGCAAAAACAATGGTTCCTATCATTTCAACGTCCTGCAACCTGATCCTGCACCCGTTCGGCCGCTGGAAAGAACCTAAAAGGACATTTTAAACTACCGTCGGTACACTGTGTAAAAAATCACCATTTTTTGACGAATAAGACTTGGTTTTTCCGGAATAAGACATATTTTCAGCCCCGGGATTGCCTTCCGGGAACATGCTCCCGTCGGAGAACCAAAGACCGCACCCCCTCCACTCAAGAGTTTATTATTTTAATTATTACGAGTCCCTGTTCCATATTGTAATAAAATACAAAACCCTAGGTACGCAAAAATTTCAACTAAGGTAAATCCTATTATCCTGGAAACCTGTGCCCCACAAAGAGAGCTTTGAACGATGCATAATGGATAAGTAACAGTTAGATTTTCCCAACCTGTATAAAACAGGGAACATGCAAACGCCACCGAACTAAAAATAAATGTTAAATCTTTTATACTTGTCACATACCATGATTGAAATTGAAAATATAAATTCTCTTTTAAAAATTTTGCTCTCTAGAAAACTTCAATGACGAAAACGTGTCTCGTCTTCATTTTATTCAAGGATTGCCGGAACCAGCATTTGGATCGTAATCTGGTTTTTTGATGGGGGGAATTACGGGTTCTTACTGCACTGGTTGTCAGGTCGGTGCTGATAAGTAAACGGGTTATCAAAATTTTTTGCTCTTGTAAATAATTACCTATCAACCGACAACTTATCAGAACCAAATTTTTTTATTACCGGTTTATTTCCCATTGCCCGTCCGCTTCCGTAACAGGACGAATGCCATGCACACCAGTACCGCCAGCAGGGAGGTTACCGGCAGGAGTGCGGCCTTTGTGGGGGCGGTCGTTGCCGTTGTCTGTGGGGCTGGTGGAACCGTCGTCATCACGGTCTCTGGCGTGGGTGAAGGTGTGGCAGACGTGAAGACAAGCGTCGGCACCACGGTCGATTTGGACGAGAGTTTCTCCGGGTTGAGGGTATATGATGCCTTTGCGCCTGACGATCCCTTCGGGATATCCGGGTCCTTGAGCCAGACATCAACGGTTTTATACGAGCCCGAACCGCCAAGGTGTGCCTTGTCAACCGGCTCGCTCGTGGCGTAAACAGTGTAAGTCCCGGGGTCGAGGTAGGAGGATACCCGGCTGGTGTCCCACCGGAAGGACCATGTCTGGTCGCTGGCAACGTCAACGGTGTTGAACTCGCCCTGGTCTGCCCGCCGGGTGGGACTGGTCAGCATCACGCCGTTTGAGGGAAGGCCCGGGCCGGTGAGGAACAGGTACATTGTGTCGCTGACATAGGATACCCCGCTGATCGTGACAATGTCTCCCATTTCTGCATCGATCTCCACATCGGCCGCCGACACCGGCATGGCAAACATGACCGGATACAGGCAGACAATTAAGAGAAGCGCGACCGGCAGGAGACCGGCATATCCGTAGTGATCGGCCATACTGTATACCCTTTCATCAGGTGTATGGACCTCCATGAATTTTTACTTACCCCCCGGAGTCCTGATACGTCAGCGGTTAGTGACTGGTTTTTCACCTCAATAAAAATTCCCGTGCTCTTTTTTTTTATAAAAAATTTCCGGGAAATTTTTGGCCGTGGGATTTTATTGAGCTAAAAAATTTTGGAAATGAAATTTTTTTTAAAATTTTTTTTGCGATAAAAAAAAATTGAGATGGCTGGGTTCATCATCTCTCCTTAATGTAAAAGACCGGGCTACTGGAGGCGGGTCCCGCAATTGTAGCAGAACTGTTTGCCGGGCCGTACTTTCTGTCCGCAGCCGGGGCAATGGGAAAGCGTTTGATCTCCCGGCAGGTGAGCGACAGGCGCTCCGCCTCAAGAACCAGATCTTCGAAACCATTGCAGAAGGTGTTTACCTGATCCGGGCCCGCGATGGCGTGATCGTGTATGCAAATTCCAAATTTGAAATGATGTTCGGTTACGAAGAAGGGGAGTTAATCGGTAAACATGTCTCTGTCGTCAATGCTCCCGAAGAAAAAATGAGCCCCCGGGATACTGCTGATGAGATTATGAAAGCCCTCGATGAAACAGGCGAATGGAGAGGGGAAGTCAAAAACATCAAAAAAGACGGCACGACATTCTGGTGTCTTGCAGTTGTATCCACGTTCGAACATCCCGAATTCGGGAGCGTCTGGATCTCAGCCCATACAGACATCACCGAGCGCAAACAGGCTGAAGAGGCACTGGAGAGGTCATATTCGGTTTTACATGGAGTGGTTGAGAGCCCGAAAGAGGTTGTGATCTTCGCCCTCGACCGGCAGTACCGGTATATTGCGTTTAATAATAACCACCACAGGACGATGAAACGGATCTGGGGAGTTGATATCGCTCTCGGGAACAGCATGCTCGATTACATACGGAGTCCGGAAGACCGGAAAAAGGCAGTTACCAATTTTGATCGCGCACTGGTCGGGGAATCATTCACGGTTACCGAAGCATATGGGGATTCTGCACTCGAACGCCTGTGGTATGAGGATATCTACAACCCGATCACTGATGAGAACGGCAATGTCATCGGACTCACGCTGTTCCTTACCGACATCACGAACCGTAAACGGATAGAAGAGGCCCTGCGGGAGAGCGAGGAGAAGTTCCGTGGCGTTGCCGAACGCAGTTCGGACATCATCATGCTTACGGACGATAAAGGCAGGACGACGTATATCGCCCCATCCGTTGAAAAAATTCTTGGATATAATCCCGATGAAGTCATAGGGAAAACGCCGGGGGATCTCGTACATCCCGATGATCTGGGTTCTGTCTATGAACTTGTCCGGAAAAATATGGAGGGAAACGACAATTCAGAGTTGCTTGTGATACGTATCCGGAAAAAAGACGGCAGTTATGCTATCATGGAATTATTCGGATCCCCGATCATAAAAGATGGCATTTTCTCGGGTATGCAGGTGATTGGAAGGGATATTACCGAGCGTAAAAAGGCGGAAGAGGAACTGCGCCATCAGGCCGAGGTTATCGATCAGGCCCATGATTCCATCATCACTACGGATCTGGAAGGCATGGTGACAAGCTGGAACAAGGGCGCTGAACGGCTGTACGGGTATACCCAACAAGAATCCCTTGGCAGGAATATCTCGTTCATCTACCCGGACGATGAACAGGATGTGCTGAGTTACGATGTCATAGCCCCTCTCAGGGAAAAAGGATCCCATGAGGTTGAAGTACGCGTGCGAAGAAAAACCGGAGAGATCTTTTATATTCACCTCTCCCTCTCGCTTTTAAAGGATCAGACCGGAACGCCTGTCGGCATGATCGGGTACTCGCTGGATATCACCGCCCGCAAGCAGGCGGAGGAAGCGCTGCACGAGTCCCGCCAGCTCCTTGAAGCTGTAATCAACAGCATCACCGTCCGTGTCTTCTGGAAAGATAAAAACCTCGTCTATCTCGGCTGCAATACCCCGTTTGCTCTCGATGCCGGTTTTGAGAGGCCTGAGGACATCATCGGGAAGGACGATTACGCGATGGGCTGGCGGGACCAGGCCGAGCTCTACCGGGGGGACGACCGCAACGTGATCGAGACCGGAAAGGTAAAACTCCTCTTCGAGGAGCCTCAGACGACCCCTACAGGAGAGAAGATCCACCTCCTGACAAGCAAAGTCCCGCTGCGGGATGCCAATGATGAAATTATCGGGGTACTGGGGACGTACCTTGACATCACGGCCCGGAAAAAAATGGAGGAGGAAGAACGGCTGACACGCGAGCGGTTCGAGACACTGGTGAAGGTCTCCGAGATGCGGGGTGTCAGCGAAACGGAGTTATCCGGATATGTCATGGAGGCAGCCTGCCGGATGACCGGGAGCACGCTCGCATTCATCGGGACAATGATACCGGACGAATCAGTGATGGATATCATCTCGTGGTCGAAGTCAACCATGCAGGACTGCAGGGTTGCTGCATCCCCCATCCATTTCCCCATTGAAAAAGCCGGCATCTGGGCGGATGCCGTTCGGACACGCACGCCGAAAATTGTCAATGATTATGCTACCCCCCATCCCGGCAAGAAAGGACTGCCGGAAGGGCATGTCAGGATCACGCGGTTCCTCTCGCTCCCGATACTTGATGACGGGAAGGTCGTGATAGTTGCAGCGGTTGCCAACAAGCCGTCAGATTACGACGAAGCCGATGTGACCCGTCTGACGCTCCTGATGCAGGGGGTGTGGGGAAATCTCCAGAGACGGAGATCGGAAGAAGCCCTGCGGGAGAGCGAGCGGAAATTCCGTGAAATATTTGACAATGCAAACGATGCGATTGAGATCGTGGAGCTTCTGGACAACGGGCTTCCCGGCAGGTTTCTCGATCTTAATGATGTTGCCTGCCGGATGGTTCTTTACACCAAGGAAGAAATGCTCCAGCTCAGCCCACTTAAAATCGACACGGATTACTTTAGCCGGCCCTTCGATGAAATAATGCGGGAATTACATACCTCCGGTCGTGCAACATTTGAGACAGAACACCGGAGAAAAGACGGGATACTTGTTCCGGTTGAGATCAATGCTCACAAAATTACCCTTCTTGGAAAAACAGTGTTCCTGTCAATTGTACGGGACATCACAGAACGGAAAAAAGCAGAAGCCGCGATCCTGCAGAGCGAGCAGAAGTTCCGCGATATATTCAACAATACCACCGATGCGATCCACATCCACGCGATCAGGGATGACGGGACACCCGGCAGATTCACTGAGGTCAACGATGTCACTTACCGGATGCTGGGATATACCAAGGAAGAGATGCTTGCAAAAACCCCGCTCGATATCGCTACGGAATACCATAACCCGCCTGTTGAAAAAATCCTTGAAGCACAACGAACAACCGGCACTGCACGATTCGAGACTGAGTACCGGGCCAAGGACGGCACTATCATCCCTGTAGAAATCAACACCCATGTCGTTACTATCCAGGGAACGAAGGTGATGCTCGGGGTTGTCCGGGATATCACGGAACGGAAGAAAGTCGAAGCTCTGCTGAAACAGTTCAACGAGGAACTCGAACAGAAAGTGAAGATCCGGACTGAAGAGCTGAACGCATCGCTTGACGAGAAGGTCGTTCTCCTGCGGGAAGTCCACCACCGGGTGAAAAACAACCTCCAGATCCTCATCTCGCTTTTAAACCTGCAGTCCCGCACGATCACCGACCCGAAGGTCATTGCAGCGTTAAAGGGGAGCACCCAGCGCATCCGGGCGATGTCGATGGTGCACGAGAAGCTGTACACAGGGATGGACCTTGCCCACATCGAGTTTGTCAGTTACCTATCCTCGCTTGCCAACTCGCAGGTTTCGTTCTACGGCTTGAGCCCGGGCAGGATAAAACTCGAAATCAAAGGCCGGAATATCATGCTGGACATCAACACCGCCATCCCGCTGGGGCTCGTCATGAACGAGCTGGTGAGTAACGCGTTAAAACATGCATTCCCCGGTGACCGGAAAGGCACAATAAAGATCGAGGCACGGGAGATAGAAGGCCGGCTCGAGATTACCCTCGCCGATGACGGTGTCGGAGTGCCGGAAGAATTTGATGCTACGACCTCATCCACGCTGGGCCTGCGGCTGGTTAATATCCTTGTTGAGCAGCTTTTCGGCACGATCATGCTTGACCGGACCGGAGCAGGGGCAGTTTACCATATCAGTATCCCGGTGAAGGAGCAGTGAGTTCGATACTTCCGCCTATATCCCGATTTTAAAAAGCAGGAGAGGCCGTGTTCAGGAAGATGGTAAAATTAGGATCCGGCGCGGTTTGAACAGGTGGCGAAGAAATTACGGGGACTGGCAAAAAACCCGGAGATTGGCAAGCCCCTCAGGAACCGGCTGAAGGGCACACGGCGCTTTCACATCGGCCATTACGTACTTGTTTTTAAAATCGAAAAGAAAAAGCAGCAGATTATCCTCATCGATTTTGCGCATCACGACGAAGTTTATTGATCGTTTCACAATTTTTTAAAGGACCCCGCGCAGTGCCCAAAACCGTCCCGCGATAAAAAAAATGAAAAAAGACAAAAAAAATTATTTCTTCACTTTCCTGATAATTGTCACGTCGCCCAGGGTCGGGGCGAGCTTGTCTGCCACTTTCTTCTCCGTACTCTCAACCGGGCCTTCGATCAGCCGGATCTCAAGCGCCTTTTCCAGTTTTTTGCGCACACCCTCTTCAGGGATCAGTTCCGCGTTCTCGATCTTTTTTACGAGATGCTCTTTCTCTTTCATCTGCATCGCAAGGTCTTTCTGGGAGAGGCCTTTTGCCATGCGGGCATTCCTGATCCGGGCCGCATAATCATCGACGATCTCGCCTTCCATGAAGTCAAAGAGGTCCCGTTTCCGGCGGGCTAAAGGGACGGCCGCAGGCCTGGCCGCTGACACCGGGCCGGCAACCGGACGGCGGACATCAGTCCTCTTTGGCTGCTGCACCTCGGTGCCATATTTTTCGCACCTGCCGCAGACCTGCAGTTCAGCCCCTTCGACCCGTACAAGTTTTGCCATCCCGCGGATCGTTTCCCCGCACATTTCGCACTGCATAAAAGCTCAGAAACTCTTTATATGCTTTTCCCTAAATATCTAATTGATACCATAATGGGAGACATCCTGCATACGGCACAGGACCCCCAGACCCCTGAAGACCTGTACCGTTTCTACCGTTCACTGTCTGAACAGCTCCGTGACCAGCTGGTGCAGATCGAGAACGACAAGCATGAACTCGACGAGCAGCTGAATAAGCGCATCCTCGATCTCGAAGCACGGAACATGGAACTGCGCGAACAGCTCCGGCAGACCGATGCGGACAGGCGCTATACCGAGACCCAGAAGATTCGGTTCGAGAGGGAGGTGCGCAAGCTGAAAAGCGAGAGCGAGCAGCTCCGGAGCCCCCCGCTCATCATCGGGACCATCACCGACGTGATCGATGCAAACCGTGTTATTGTCCGGAGCAGTGCAGGACCGCGTTTCCTAGTGCGCAGCTCCCCAAGCATCAGTGCAGAGGACTTAAAGGCCGGGATCCGGTGCACCCTCAACCAGCAGTCGCTTGCTATCGTCGAACTCCTCCCCACGAGTTTCGATGCGCAGGTCTACGGGATGGAAGTGGTGGACTCCCCGCAGGAGACCTATGCGGACATCGGGGGGCTTGAAGCCCAGATCACCGAGATCAAGGAAGCGGTGGAACTCCCGCTCAAGCGCCCCGACCTCTTCCTGCGGATCGGCATTGACCCGCCCAAGGGCGTCCTACTCCACGGGCCTCCGGGGACCGGGAAGACGCTCCTTGCAAAAGCAGTGGCGCACGAGACCAATGCCAATTTCATGCGGGTTGTCGGGTCAGAGCTTGTCCAGAAATATATCGGGGAGGGCGCCCGGCTCGTGCGCGAGCTCTTCGACCTTGCAAAGAAAAAAGCCCCGACGATCATCTTCATCGATGAGATCGACGCAGTCGGGGCATCCCGCACCGAGGCAAACACCAGCGGGGACCGGGAGGTGCAGCGGACGCTCATGCAGCTCCTTTCCGGCATGGACGGGTTTGAGAACCGGGGCGACGTGAAGATCATCGGGGCCACGAACCGGATCGATATCCTTGACCGTGCTCTCCTGCGGCCTGGCCGTTTTGACCGGATCATCGAGATCCCGCTACCTGATGTAAAGGGACGGCTCTCGATCTTAAAGGTTCATACCCGCGCCCTCACCATGGACGAGAGCGTGAACCTCGATGAGATCGCCGCATCCACTGAAGGGAAGAACGGGGCGGACTTAAAAGCGATCTGCATGGAAGCCGGTATGTGTGCAATCCGCAAAGAGCACACTTCGATTACCCGGCAGGACTTCCTCTGGGCGATCGAGAAGGTCGCGACGGATTTCAACCGCAACCGTCCAGTTGATATCGAAGGCGCAATGTTTGCGTAACTATTTCCCCAACCCTTTTTTAAGTAAAATTACCCTGATGCCCTCCTGAACAGGGTACACATCTTTTCTCACTTACCTTGTGTCCCTTCGCTTTTATGATCAAAGGGGGAACCATCGACAAGGTTCCCGTAATGCTGGTAAAACCATTTTTTTGTCAGTTCAACAAGGACCAGGTACCCGATCACAAGGCCGATCAGCACGGCAAAGAATGGTGCCGGCGGGGGAACGAACCCGAAGATGGCCCCAAGCACGGTAAACGGCAGTGCGCATGCGATTACAATCACCAGTAATGTACTGGCGAGAAGGTACATACTCGGCCGGCTCGTATAGAAGGGTACCCTCTTTGTCCTTATCACGAAGATGACGGCGACCTGCGTGCAGATCGATTCGATGAACCATGCAGTCTGGAAAAGGGCACCGGCTGCCTGGAAGACATAAATCATGATGAAAAACGTCAGGAAGTCAAAGAGCGAGCTGATGGGGCCGAAGATACTGATGAACCTGTGGATAAAAACGATGTTGAGGTGCTTGGGACGTTCCGCGTATTCGTCGTCAACGGCATCGGTCGGGATCGTTGTCTGGGAAAAATCATACAGCAGGTTATTGAGCAGGATCTGGATGGGGAGCATCGGGAGGAACGGGAGGAAGAGGGAAGCTCCCGCGACGGAAAACATGTTGCCGAAGTTGGAACTTGTCCCCATCATGATGTATTTTAACGTATTGCCAAACGTTTTGCGCCCTTCGATAACCCCGTCCTGGAGGACGCGGAGGTCGTTTTTCAATAGGATGATATCTGCGGATTCCTTGGCAATGTCAACGGCATTGTCCACCGATATTCCGATATCGGCTGTCCGGATCGACGGGGCATCGTTGATCCCGTCCCCAAGAAACCCGACGACATGGCCGTTCCTTTTTAATGCATTGATGATCCGGTCTTTCTGGATCGGTGTTACCCGCGTGAAGATGTTGTTGTTCTCTACGACCCGGGCCAGCGCTTCATTGTCCATCTCTTCAATGTCGGGCCCGGTCAACACACCTTTGATTGTGTAACCGAGGGATTCGCAGGTTTTACGGGTAACCAGTTCGTTGTCACCGGTCAGGATCTTGACATCGATCCCCGAATTTTTGATCAGAAGCAGGGATTCTGCGGCAGTCATCTTTGGGGGGTCAATAAAGGCGACATACCCCAGGAAGATCATGTGGGTCTCCTCATCCGTTGCATACCGGCTCCGGCCGGACTGAACAGGCCGGTATGCCACCCCGAGCGTGCGGAACCCGTCCCCGCTCAGTTCCATGTACAGCCGGGTGATCTTGTCCTGCCACTCATCCGTCAACGGGACAATGCCGCTTCCCCTGGCGCAGGAATCGCATACCCTGAGGATCTCCTCAGGCGCACCTTTGGTTATGAGAATAGTATCAGTACCGGTTGAAACAACGATTGAAGCGCGTTTCCGGATAAAATCAAACGGCATCTCATCGATCTTCTCATACGTACTGGTGTCCTGTTTACGGAACCGGAGTATGGCATCGTCAAGGGGACTTTTCAGGCCGGTCTGGTAGTAACTGTTCAGGAATGAATACAGCAGCACCCGGTCGCTGTCGGTCCCGTCACAATCAACGTGTTTTATAAGCGAGATCCGGTTCTCGGTCAGGGTGCCGGTCTTGTCCGTACACAGGACGTCCATGCTCCCGAAATTCTGGATCGATGCAAGGTGCTTGACGATCGCACCTTTCCTTGACATCGCAATCGCACCGTTGGACAGGTTGATGGAGAGGATCATGGGGAGGAGTTCCGGGGTCATCCCGACCGCAAGGGCGACGGCAAAGAGGAGCGAATCCAGGATCCCGTGATGCAGCAGGGCATTGACAAAAAAGACAAAGATCACAAGGAAGAATACAAGCCGCATCATGAGCGACCCGAAGCTTGAAAGGCCCCTTTCGAACTCGGTTTCCGGCGGACGCTGTGTGAGCATCCGGGCAATTTTGCCATACTCTGTCTTAGATCCAGTCCGTGTCACGATCGCGGTTGCCGACCCGCTGACAACAGAGGTGCCTAAAAAGACAGCGTCTTCACGGTCGGCCGGTTGATCGGAGGTTTTGCCCGGGGCATTCGTTTTCTCGACCGGGTAGGGTTCGCCGGTCAGCGCCGACTGGTTGATAAAAAAATCATGCGATGTGATAATCCGGGCGTCTGCCGGGACAATGTCCCCGGCGGAGAGGCTGATGAGGTCACCGGGGACCAGCCGGCTTAACGGGATCTCCTGCCGTCTCCCGTCACGGGTGACCGTTGCTGTTGTTGTAATCTTCTCCCTTAGGAGTTCAACGGCGTTGCCTGCCCGGTATTCCTGGTAAAAATCCAGGATGACACTTGCAAGAACGATAAATATGATGATGCAGGCCTCGGTGATCTCGCCGACGACAATGGATATTGCAGCTGCAATGAGAAGGATGATAACAAGCGGGTTTTTAAAAAGTGCAAGGATCTCAAGGGCAGGGTTGGGACGGACCCTCGAGACTTCGTTTGTGCCGTACTCTTCAAGCCGGCGTTCTGCCTCTTGTGCAGTCAGGCCGTTAACCGACGTCCTGAGCTTGTCGAGAAGTTGATCCTGTGTGAGGGTATAGAGTGGATCGATGATGTCACCTCCCCTTTGTATGAACATGACAGGAACTGGTCCGGAAACGGGCTGCCGATACCCATCCCTCCTGCATATCCTTCCTCGTGTGTTGGAAGGGGTTTTTCCGTAATGAATCTTGCGAGAGGACAGGTATAAAAGAGCACGGATGTTCCCTACAAAGAATTGGATTAAAAATTAAAACGAGTGAAGACCGATGGTGAAAATTGTCAGGTGGCATTTCGATTCTGTTGGCGTGTCTATGCACCGACGAACGTCTGTATTTTACTATTATCTTTTTATTTTATGAAAAAAAATCAACCAAACAAATTTCTCCTTACAAAAAAAAAGTGTGATACTATTATGAGAAAACATTCAGTCGCTCTGATGAGAATCCTGATGACATTTTTAATTATTCTCTCTGCAGGTATTGCTGGATGTTCATCACAGGCTCCACCTGCATCATCAGTAACCCCGCCCGCAACATCTCCAGCAATAACGGCTGCGCCAACCGCTGCGCCAACGGTTGCACTGACGGCAATGGAAACCACTGTTGCACCCACGGTGGTTGCGACTACGGTAAAACCCGCCCCCGTAAATACTACTGCAGAACCAACAGCGACGCCGGCACCTCAGGCCGTAGTTACCATTAAACTGACCAATTATAATACAGTTGATCCCTCAGGCACGGTTGTCATAGAGAAAGGGACCAAAGTCGTATGGGAAAACCAGATGATGGCCCGGGAAAATGTAGTCAAAATCGAAGGTTTGTTTACCTCAGGGACTCTTTCCTCGGGAGGCTCGTTTGGTTATACATTTGACAAGGCTGGAACCTATGACTGGATGTCAACTACTAATGGTGCTTTTAAGGGAACCATAACTGTCAAATAATTTTTATTCCCGGAACTTGGCGATCACTTTTATTGCAGGGATCGGATTGAGTTGGTTCCTGGAATTAATGATCAGGATTTTTTTTAAATTACTACTGTTGACCCAGTGTGAAAAAAGGAGGGGATCTCCATCAAAGGTGATGTCCGGGCAGGGCGTAATTCTGATCCCGTCCGAAAGCATCGTGAGCGGGATGCCGGGTTGGCACCCTTCCCGCGCTTATTCTTCAGTACTGAACGGATAATCCACCTCATGGCCTCCTGAAGCCCAGCAGATAAGGCGCAACAGTTTCAGGATCGGTTTTTTCTCTAAACCGTTTCTTGGGATAACCCCGAAGACATCTTCCCGGTATGCGTCGTATTTCAGCCGGCTGGTGTCATCTTCTGTAAAAAATATGAACGGAATGGAGAACCCCTGGGATCTTAGGGTATGAAGCAGTTCGATCGCGTTCATCTGAGGAAGGTTGTAATCCGAAACAATCACGTCCGCGTGGTACCGTGAGAGCCATGCCAGCGCCTCCTCCCCGCACGATACATGGAATAATGATACCGATCCGTATTTTTCAAATATGTGGGAGACGCAGGAGAAGATCGTCCGGTCTGCATCAACAAACAATACTGCAGTCATCCGCTTCCTTCAGGATTATCATGAGTCCTTCTCGTCTCAAGCCATTCGGAGACCCCGCCGATCAGGGAAAGCACCGCTGGCATGATGAAGATCGCGCCGATCAGGGAGAACCCGACAGCAATCAGGGTCGTGATGCCGAAATTGCTTATGATGGGGAATGTCGCAAGGCAGAGTGCCGAGAACCCGAAGAACGTGGCAAGGCCCGAGACCGTGATAGCGGTGCCGATCTTCCGGACGCTCTCCTGTATGGCGGCGATGTGATCGTGAAGCCGCTCCTCCTCTTCCGCGTACCGCTCCATCACAAGGATCGTGTATTCCGCGGCAACACCGATGGTCATCGAACCGAGGGTTGCCGTCAGCGGGGTATAGGGGATGTTAAGGATATACATCATGACGGCGTTCCAGCCGACGATGAAGACGATCGGGATGATTGGCGATACTGCATTGATGTGACGATACACGAGAATGAGAAAAACAAAGATAAAGATAAAACCGAGAATAGTCATCAGCTCTTTCGATTCCGCCAGACATGAGAGCAGACTGGTGAACAATTCAAAATTACCTGTTGGGTTTATGGTAATCCCGGTTGGAGGTTCGAGGAATATGATATCCTTGATCATCAGATTTTTCAGGGTGTTCTTCTGGCCCATGTCGAGTTTGATGGTGTTGAACTTGATGACCGCACTCATCTCGCCACTGATGTACGGTCTCCGGGTCTCTACCGGTATTTTCCCCAGCACAGCATCAAGAGAGGCCTGCGTTTCCGGCATCACGCCGCCATTATATTGGAGGATGTAAGTGGCGATGCTCGTCGACGCAGTAATTTCCGGATGGTGCGAGAGCTCGTAATCCTGGAACTTCTTGAGCCAGATCACGGTATCGAGATCTGTCACACGCGAGCCCCGGACAAAGAAGTCCGCGGTATCGGTTGATCCCAGGATGCGGGTGACCTTGTCAGCATTGATCTTCGCTGGCATATCCGTCGGAACAAAAGAGTTCTCGTCGGACTGGACCGGAATAGTCGGATCGATCTGGAACCCGACGAACGCTATGCAGGCGGCAATCACAAGGATGGGTATGGGATTTTTTGCAATCTTTACTGAAACGTTCGTGAGGAACTGGCCGTACGAGAATGAACTTTTCTTCCCTTTTTTATTGATACGGGCTTTTGTTGGGCTCTCTATGATCGAGTCGCAGGCATCAGTCCCCACCGCATAGCACTCTTCTGTTTTCAGCTGTTTGGGCTTGTAATTCAGCAGGAGTCCGAGCGTTGGCATGCCGATGCACGAGATCCAGTAGCAGATGAAGATGCCGATGATGGACACAATGCCAAACGACCGGATCATCGGGACGTCTGAGACAAACATCGCCAAAAATCCCATACAGGTGGCAAGCATCGCATACAGGACGGCAGGCCCGGTGCGGGTTACCGTCATGAAGACCGCAGCCTCAGGCGATCCTTTCCGCGCCTCCTCGTCAAACCGGGCATGGAACTGGATCGCATAGTCTATCCCAAGGCCGATCAGGACAGGGAAGGCGCCGATCACCGCTAGGTTCAGTTTGATTCCGGCAAGACCCATCAGGCCAAGGGAGGTCACAAGCCCGACCGCCACAAGCAGGACCGGCATGAACCGGTAGCGGACATAAGAAAAGAGGATCCCCATCGTGAGGATCATCAGGACCATCGCCCCGCCGATCAGGATACCCATGTTGCTCGTCAGTCCTGCTTCCAACTGTTGCATGAACGCCGGTGTGCCGGAGAGTTTCACGCTTACTCCCGGGGGCGCGTTGGAATTATCTATGATCGCTGTCACTGTCGCCAGTGCTGATTTCTGAATGTTATCCGGCAATCCCTGGTCAAGTTGGATTTGGACAAGGGTGAGGACATTTGAAGGAACGAGCTGGCTGCGGGTGCTTTCAGGAAGTGAGGCGACGATGAAGTCCGTGTCCGCCCGGGACGAAGGGAGCGTGCCGCCATTGGCACTTTTCAGGATATCGACGATGCTGATTGTGCTCTGGATATTCCGCTGCTGCCGGAAATCCTTTTCGAGATTATCGATATACGCAAGGACATCCGGGCTCAGCGGGTCACCGGCTTCGATGATGAGGATGATCGAATCTGACTTGTAGTCATTGTCATAGTCTGCCTGCAGGGCCCCTGCGGGGGAGTCCTTTTCCACGTAGGTCTCCCATCCCGTCTGCATGACGAGCATAGTCGTGCCGAAGAGACCGATGCAGAAAAGGGCGACAACCATCACGGCAACCAACCGGGGCCTGCGGTTGATCGTACCGGCGATGCCTTCAAAAAGTTCCTTGATCATTTGTCTCTCTCTCGCCCTGCCCGGCGTGCATCAGGTGCATAAAACCTGCATCTTTTCACGGGATTCTCCCAACATGCACCGGCATCAGGTACGCTCATTGCTTCCCCTTCCTGTACCGCCCGGCCAGCACGACGGTTCCGGCAGCAATCACAATAATGATGATGCCTGTTGCGAAGAGGGGGACCGGCAGCCCTGCCACGGTACCCGAAGGAGCGGGAACAACCTGCACGGTCACCGTAACCATGTCAGAGATCTGGCTGTTGCCAAGTGCATCGCGATACCGGAGTTTACTGTCGAAAGCATATACCGTGGGCTCAGCTGCCCGGTCTACCTGCACGTCATACCGGGCTGTCGCGGTTTCACCGGGTTCCATGTTCCCGAGGTATGCGGTGTCGTCGCTGCTTGAGAAGGGATCAACGGCCGTGATCCGCGCCTGTGCATTATATACCGTAGTATCCCCGGCGTTTTGGTAGTCTACGAGGATCACTCCCTTTGAACCGGCAGTCACCTGCGGCGGTGCCGATGCCACGAGGAACTCTGTCTTGGCGCCGACGGGAATCCCGATGGTATAGGGTGAAGACGTGACAACGGTCCCCTCATTGTTTTTATAGGTCACTGCCACATCAAGCGGGTACGTCTGCTTCTCCGCATTGCCGGAGACCGCGACCTTGTACCGGCAGGTCATGACCTCTCCTTGCGGGAAATCTCCGACAAATACGCTGGTGTCCGTAGGGATGACCGGGCTTGCCCCGTTGCGGGTAATCTTCACCGTTGCCTGTTTCCCGTCCTCTGAACCGATGTTTTTTATCCTGAGGTCCAGGTACCCTTCCATCCCTACGTTCAGGTTCCCGGGCGTCACTTCCAGCACTTCGATGTCAACCCGTGGTTTGATCTTTACCACCAGCGGGATGATCCGGGTTACCGGTTTGTACAGGAACTGGATGTTCTCTCTTGCTTCCTGGTCCGACGATGCGAGGTACTTATACCGGATGATGAGCGGGAGCTCGTACCGGCCTTCCGTCGCATTATTCAGGATTTTTGCGTTCACCTTCACAGTAACCGTGCCCGTACCCTTGATGTCGCCCACCCGCTGCGGGTCCGTTTTGATGATAATGGGGGCGTTGCCTGATTCAACCCAGATGGTCACGAGTTTTGCGGTATTGGGCAGGTCGTCAGGCTCAATTGTGCCCCAGTCCACAAATTTGTATGTATTGAGGCCGTTGTTCTGTACGACAATACTGATGGTCGCATCCTGGCCCGGCGAAAACTCGTTGATGCCGGAGATTGCCGCTGACAGGTCCGGGCTTGAGTCGATATATCTTGTCGCTGCGATGACAGGAGCGGTGCAGCATGCTACGATGAGAAGAACGGTGATGACTGCGCAGCCCGTTCTTCCGGCAATCAGTGTTGCCATGCCTGCCGTCCCTTTCCGGGATCCATAAAACCGGGTTGAGGATGTTCCGTCTCTCTTTCTGCCCGGAGTGCCGGGGTGTCCGTGCCGGAAGAAAATTCCCGTTTGATAACCTGACGATGGTACATACGGTTCACCGGGACCGGTTTTTATTCCAGCGGACGATGCCCACAATCCCGGCAACAACCAGCACAATAGTGATGCCGACAAAGAGCGGGTTGCCGGTAATCCCTGTCTGCGCCGTGACGTTAACCCGGACCTTCATGTTATCGGATATGTACGAATTATCGAGTGCATCGCGGTACCGGATTTCAGAATCAAGACCATATTCCTTGATAGTGGCGGCACGGTCAACGCTCACCTCATACAATGCAGTAGCGGATTCACCGGGCCTGATCTCGCCCAGATATGCGATATCGTCATTGCTGGTGAACGGGTTCACCGCGCTGATCCGCCCCTGGGCAGAAAATACGGTTGTATCGCCGGTATTTTTATACTCAACAGAGATTACTTTCTTATTACCCGGGTCCATCTCAGCGGGTGCAGAGATGATTGCAAAATCAATTTTTCCGCCTACGGGAATCCCGATGGTATCGCTCCGTGAGGTGACAGTATCACCGTCTTTGTTCTCGTAGACTACCACAACGTCGACCGGATAGGTTGAACGTTCCGCATCTTTTGCAACGGAGACTTTGTACCTGCAATCCACGGTCGAACCGGAAGGAAAGTCACCGACATATACGCTGCTGTCAGTGGGAATGACAGGGCTGTTCCCGTTGCGGACGACTTTTACAACCGCTTTGGTCCCGTCCTCGCAGCCGGTATTTTTTATCTTCAGGTTCAGGTAGCCTTCGGTTCCTACGTTGAGGTGGTCGGATTGCGCCGACAATACATCAATGGAGATATCGGGCCTGATTTTTACGGTGAGGGGTACGTCTGCATTGGTTGTCTTGTAGTAATACTGGATGGCATCGGTTCCGTATTGCTCAGCGAACTGCAGGTAGGTGTAATGGATATTGACAGGAAGGGTGTATGTTCCCGACCGGGCATCTGATAAAATTTTAACATTAAAACTGCACGTGACTGTATTTCCTCCTTTAAGATCTCCGACCATCTGGGGATCCGATTTGACAATGAGCGGGGCGTCCCCCGCCGACAATGACACCATAAGGAGTTTGGCAGTGTTGGGAAGGTCGTCACGGTCAATAAAACCGGACTGGATCATTTTAAATTCGTTCAGCCCGCTGTTCTCAATAACGAGAGTAAGGGTAGCGTCGGAACCGGGGGAGAACTCGTTTGTGCCTGAAATATATGCAGAAAGTTCCGGGCTTCCTGACATATACTTGGTACCGGCGCTTGCTGGTGCAGAAAGAAGGATGCATGCAACAGCAATTCCGGCAATTAAGAGTACCAACAGGGGAGTACCCAGTCTTTTTGAGATCCGGGGATGATGAGCCGGCTCTCCGGTTTTGCTCTTCGCTTGGTTATCGGTCATAGGTATTCACATTTCATTGAATGAGGGAAGAAGTTGGAGATTATTTTATTTATACATTTGGTTTATGGATTATACACGTTAATTATAAATAAGAACGAACAGGCGAAATGGCACTATATGCCGATGCAATGCATTCAGAGAAACCGGGACGTTAAATGAAAAAATTTTTCAGGAGACAAGTTCCTGGAGCGAAGCGATCCGGTCGCGCAGCGCTCTCTCCTTTTCTGCAAAGGACGTGATATCGGTTGCGGTGATATAGACACTGAGAATGCCGTCATGCTCAGTAGCCGAGAAGTTACCGTGAATACAGCGCTGGGTGCCGTCTTTCCTGTTAATCCAGAAGGTAGCTTCACCGGGAGTATCCGAACCGGGCTTGATATCCCTGATAACCTCATCGAGTGTATGCTCGCCATCTGTCGAAACAATCTTCACCAGTTCGGGAGCGAGCGACACATCTTCCGACAGTATATCCAGAAAATTCAGCTGTGCCATCTCCTCTTTGGTAAATCCGGAGATCTCAGTCATGCGCCGGTTGGAGAAGACGATCCTGTTGTTCTCGATGATGAGAAGCCCGTCCCGGATATTTTCGGCCATCGTCCGGAACCGTTGTTCGCTCTCACGCACCTTTATCCCTTGGGTATAGAGCTCCGTGATATCCGTGAAGATGATGAAATTATAGTACGTATCGTGGTGTTGTACTCCGCTGATGCGGGCATAGACAAACCGTCGCTCCCCGTCTTTCCTGATAATCCACATCTGGAGATCCCCGGGTTCGCCACGGTGGGCTTCGATATCCCGGGTCTGTTGCACCACATTCTCGTAGGACTCCGGTGCGATGATTGAAAGGGGTTTCATGACCGCCAGTTCTTCATTGGAATACCCGGTGATTTCGGCAATCCGGTTATTGGCGTAAATGATTTTACCATTTTCCATGATCATAAGCCCGTCCTGAATGTTATCGGCCATCATCCGGAACCGTTCCTCGCTCCCCCGGATTTCCCGCTCGGCAAGGATATGTTCGGTGATATCCTCCAGGATGACCGTGACCCCCTTGCCGCCATCCTCAAATACCGTCTGGACACGTTTTACCTTGAAGATGCATTCACCTTTATCTTTTATCCGGAACGTGACGGTGTCCTCGCCTTCCTTTGAACCCGCTGCCACCGTATCGAGCAGCTCGTGGACATCGACATTCGGAGGGCTTAAGTATTCGATATTTTTTCCTGCCGCGTCCCCGCGTTCGAGATCCATAATCTTGAGAAAATTATCATTTACATCGACGATCCGGCCCTCTTCATCGAGCACCATGATCAGCTCTTTTGAGTAACTTAGCATGGCAGAGAGCGGCACCCGCTGGGAGAGAGTGAATACCTTCGCCATGCCATACGTACGCATGTCGACCTGGCCGGAGATGAGCAGGATGTCGAGGTAGCGTCCGATCGTGTTCTTGTTCTTTTTCAATGCTCTTGAGATATCGGTGACGCTCATCCCGTTAGGATTTTTCTTGAGGAGTTTTTTTATTATGGCAAGTTCGTGCTGGTAATCCTGCATCATGGCATCATCAGGCCGACGTAACCGGCCATCAATAGAAGTATGAAAGGAGGAATTTATAATTGTTTTGAATGATTAATGTGTATTGTCAATATTGCAAAATTTTAAATATTAATAAATCTTTCTTTTATCATATGGACGACATCCAGTTGAAAAGAGATCTGAAGGCAATTGGGAATACAATTGCTCACGAAGCTGAGAACCTTAAAAAAATCGCGGCACAGACATCCGGAGAAGCCTCAGGTGACCTCAGGAAGGCAAGGGAGGCAATAATACGGCAGACAGAATTGCTAAAAAAGATATCCGTCCATACATCCTGGCAATTTTCCGAAGAACTCAGAAAAGCCGGGGATGCAATAATCCGTGAAGCAGAGTTGTTGAAAACAATCTCCACTCATACATCGGGACAATTTTCCCAGGAACTCAAAAAAATTATTGACGCTATTATCCGGGAAGCCGAAGCGCTCAAAAAGATCGCAGATCGGACAGGAGGCAAGGTTTCCGGGGAACTCAAAAAAGCCGGGGATACCCTCATCCAGGAGGCTGATATGGTAAAAAAAGATCTCTTCAAGAAGAGGGGCATGTGACATGAAACGTCGCATCCCCGTATCTGAAATGACTGATGAACAACAGGAGCGTTAAACTATGGTATCTGAATCAATCGACATTATTTCCCGTGGACTGGAGAACACAGCGGCGGTCCTTCCTGCCATTATTGGTGCACTCGTAGTACTTCTCGTTGGCTGGATAGCAGGGCGCCTGCTGGGAAAGGCTGCGCGAATTATCCTTAACAAAGCATTTGCCACCCCATTGATCGGGGATTCGGAATTAGGAAAATCGGTTACAAAATCCGGCTTTTCGATAGGGTATCTTGCAGATATCTTTGTGCGGATTATCGTCTATCTGGTCGCTATCCTCGCCGCAGTCGACATCCTGAATATGGAATACCTGAGCCAGTTCATGGTAAGGATTATCGAGTACATCCCCCATGTCGCTGCATTCGCGATCATTCTTGTAGTCGGCATAGTCCTTTCGGATTACTTTATCGACTTCTTCCAGACTTACGCAAAGAATGCCAGCATTGAACTGCTCAGCCCGGTGCTCGTGCTGCTACGCCTGTTCATGTACTTTGTTGTCGTCATGCTGGCACTTTCGCAGCTGATGCTGGACTTAACCATCATCTACACGATCATCACGCCGATTGCGTGGGGCCTTGGTATCGGTCTTGGGGCATCGATTGCAATTGTTGTCTGGTTCGGCATGAAGAACCGGAGCGAGCAGATCGTGGACAAACTGATAGAAGCGATAAAGCCCTGACCCAATCATTCATTTTTTGAGGTAATTTCCAAAAATTAATCGGATTATTAATTGACGCACAAGGCAATATTATCTGTTTCATAATGAATTGCGGACAGACAAACGCGGATTGGCCTGGAATGAGACTGGAAAGCATGGAGGAATGAAATTGGTTCACGATATTATGATGAAAGGATTTGTTGCAACGTACTTTGCATCCCCTCAGGGACAGGAGATGATCCATAAGTACCTGACCTCCCCTGACGGACAGGTAGCGATCAGGAATTATCTTGCAACCCCTGATGGGAAGCAGGCAGCGCAGATGATCCTTCCTCTCATACTGGATGTAGTCGATTTGCCGGAAGAGGTAAAAAATTCTGTCCGGACAACAATGGGCAGGAAACCATAACATACTTTTTGAATTTTTTTAAAATTTGGCATGAGGGTCTGCCGTATCGTATCATTCTTCATTCTCTGCCGGTAAAAGAGCGTCACCTGCATCCACCACCGGTTCCTGGTTATCGAGGCTGATATCTTCCACCTCATCTTCCCGGCACCAGACTACAATGGTTGCATCAACCCCGATGATGTCCTGCCGGTACTCCTCAATCGTGGATCCCGGTGTCATCACGACAGCGCTGATCAGCTGGCCGCCTTTAAACCCGTAGAGCCGGCGGAACGCCCATGGTTCGCCAAGCACGGTTATCCGCTCATAATAGACGTCCTGTGCGAGGGTATGGGTGCAGTACGCTCCCTTTTTTACCTCGAAGAGAACCTCGCGGACATATCTCCGGATATACCAGCGGAGTTCCGATACAAGCGAGAGGGCGCTTCCCAGCGTGGCACAGGAAATATACACGCCGCAGGGGAGTTTTTTCGGGTGATAGAACCGGAGCGCCATCCGGCTGGTCTCGGACGCAAAGAGCGTGTGGTGGAGGTCGGTGCCATCCCGCTGGAGTAAAAGTATGTTCATAGGAGTCTGAACGTCGGGGCAACAACCGGCCTTAACGCCACGGTCAGGTATACATACGGTTGTCGGTCACTTTCTCGTTTTTTACCTTGCGGACGGCATCCATAAAGTCGGCACGCCCGATTGCAGGTGCGTCCCGCCGTACTGCCATCATCCCCGCCTCACGGCATACGGCCTGAAGCTCGGCACCGGTAGCACGTTCCAGCATCTCGGCAATTTCACGCAGGTCAACCCCTGCAAGCCTCATCTTTCCTGAATGGATCTTCAAAATCTCTAGACGTCCGGCTGCATCGGGGAGCGGGATCTCGATGATCCGGTCAAACCGGCCGGGCCGCAGGAGAGCCGGGTCGAGCATGTCGACGCGGTTTGTGGCCGCCATGATCCGCACGTCCCCGCGGTTGTCAAACCCGTCCATCTCGGCGAGGAGCTGCATCAGCGTCCTCTGGACTTCGGCGCCCCCGCTTGTCCCGTCATTGGTGCGCATGCTCCCCACTGCATCGATCTCATCGATAAAGACGATCGCAGGCGCCCGTTCTCGTGCCAGCATGAAGAGCTCGCGGACAAGCCCTGCGCCCTCTCCGATGAACTTGTGCACGAGCTCGCTGCCGGACATCCGGATAAAGGTCGCATGAGCTTCATGGGCCACCGCTTTTGCAATAAGAGTCTTCCCCGTCCCCGGAGAGCCGTGGAGCAGGATGCCTTTTGGTGGATCGACACCGATACGCCGGAAGATCTCAGGTTTTGTCAGGGGATACTCAACAGATTCCCGGATCTCTTTTATCTCGTTTGAAAGACCGCCGACATCCTGGTACGAGATCGCAGGGGACTCCTCGAGTTCCATCACCCGCACCCGTGCATCATAGATGTTGCCGATCAGTTTGACAATCGAGAGCGCATTATTGACGGCAACCTTCGCACCGGGTTTTAAGAGCGGGAGCAGGTCCTCCCCCGCATGGGTGAGGTACTCCTGGTTGTTGCCCTGCTGGCGTAAATAAACCTCACCGTTGTCAAGGATGTCGACAACTACCGCGACAAAGAGCGGGATCTTCTTGAGCTGGCTGTTCTCCCGCCGGAGCTGGGCGTTCTCTTTGGCCAGTTCATCCACCCGCAGCTTTTGTTCTAGAACGGTTGCCTCAAGTTCGTTGAGCTGGATGCGAATCTTGAGGTCTTCGGGACTCGCAGCGTTGCTCGCGGCGCTCTCTTCCATATAAATCATATATCTCTATCTTCAAACATAAATTAGGTGTGATTTTGCATATCGTCGCCCGGAGCATATCCCGCGGGGTCGGGACAGGGGAGCTTTTGGTAAGCCCTGCTCCGATCTCGTTTCTCTCGGGTGTCGACCCGGAGTCCGGGATTGTTGTCGAGAAAGGCCACCCTCTCTACGGGAAATGCATTGCGGGAAAAGTGCTTGCGTTTCCTTTCGGCAAGGGGTCGACTGTCGGTTCGTACGTGCTCTATGCCTTAAGCCGTAACGGCCACGCACCTGCCGCAATCATCAACGAGGAAGCCGAACCCATCATCGTCACCGGTGCAATTATTGCAAAGATCCCGATGATTGACCGGATCGGCATGCCCCTGAACAAGTTGAAGGACGGTATCCGGGTCACGGTCGATGGCGGCAGAGGTGAACTTGAATACGAGGGAATACTTCCCGGCTCCTGATCGTAATTCCTGATCCTGTGGCACAAACATCATATTATTCAGGCTCAAATCTTCCGGCATGCAGTCCAGAATCCTTGTTACTCTCGTAACCCTCGTAATTCTCTCTGCTTTGATTGCCTTTGCAGGATGCACCGGAACGCAGGCCCCTCCGATGGCCACGTCAACACCGGGATCAGGTACAACTGCAGGACAATCGGCAGCACCTCTCGTCACGTCACCGACCGATGTGATGCCGGATTACAATATGGTCAGCGTCACTGTCGGCGTGAAAGAATACACTGGTTCCATCCCGGTTACTTTTGATGGCGGGAAGGGAATGAATGCCGCAACCAAGGTCGATGTAAAACTCACCCGTGCTGACGGGTCTGTCCAGACCTATACGCTTGGCACAAGAAAAGGAGATGAAGTTGAACTTGCAGGCACCCGTGGATCAGGATCCGAGCGGGGTCAGGCTGACCGTGTGGAAGTGTGGGTCACCATGAACACCGGCCAGACCTATAAGGTTGCGGATGTCCTGCGTGAGTACCGCTCGCGTGGATGACAACAACCGGGATATAACAAAATACTCATTTTTTTATCTCTCCGGCTCCCATGAAATTCAACTGGCGGCTGGTCCATGCCGCACGCAACTCCTATGCGGCGCTGTACGCCGCCTGCGAACAGGAAGGGTTCATACTCAACCCCGTCAAATCGCCCTCCGGGGATGTCACCTGTTACTCCCTCAACTCCATCAATGAACCGGTGTTAAGGGAAGAGATCAAAGGAGCAGGGTGCATTACCGTTGCAGGCGGGTCCCATGCAACTGCACGGTACAGGGACGTAGCCCGGTATGCCGATTATGTCGTGGTGGGGGAAGGCGAATTTACTCTTCCCCGGCTCCTTGCGGCAATAGAAAATGGAAACGATTCTTTTGTCCCCGGAGTAGCGACAAAGGAATGGTATGAACCGGCGGACACTTCTGTCCTTCTTGATGCATTTCCTGCATTCTCGCAGATGAAGGGTTACGTTGAGATCTCCCGCGGGTGTCCGTTTTCCTGTGCTTACTGCCAGACACCCCGGATCTTCGGGCATTGCATGCGGCACCGGTCCATAGATGCGATCGCATCGTTTGCGAACCGGTACAGGCATTCCCGGTTCGTGAGCCCGAATGCGTTTGCGTACGGTTCTGATGGTATCCATCCACGGTGGGAGAAGATCGGACGGCTGCTTGAAAAGCTCACGCATAAGATCTGGTTCGGCACATTCCCGTCGGAAGTTCGCCCGGAATTTGTGTGCGACGAATCGCTTGAACTGGTCAACCGGTACTGTGCAAATACAAAACTGCACTTCGGCGCCCAGTCCGGGAGCGACACCGTGCTTACAAGGTTAAACCGTGGGCATACGGTTGCCGATGTTATTGCGGCCGTGGAGCTCTGCCGTGACTACGGGATCATACCGGTCGTTGATTTTATCCTCGGTTTTCCGTTTGAGACCGATGAGGACCAGCTGCAGTCCGTCCGGCTGATCCAATGGGTTGCAGGACACGGCATGGTGCACGCACACCGGTTCATGCCGCTTCCGGGCACACCTCTTGAAGGTTCGGATGCGGGGCGCCCGCTTTTGCCGGAAACTGCGCTGCTTTTGGGAAAACTTGCGTTATCGGGCAGATTGACGGGATCCTGGAGCGAGCCTAAAGATAAGGTTTTTTAGACCCCGTTTGAAATGATATACCATGAAAGATGTGCTATTGATAGCAGATCTCCATGGTGAATTCGGTAAAATAGATTCATTCCTTGAATTATCTCCTGAAGCCGTTTTTATCGCTGGCGATATCACCAATATGGGACCTGTGGACGCTGTCGATGATGTTCTTTCCCGCATCGACGTCCCCTGTTTTGCAGTCCCCGGAAACTGCGATCCCCGTGAAATTATCGACGCGCTTGAACATTCCGATACTGTCTGCATGCATGGCGCAAAGATCAACCTCGGGACGATGACAATTGTCGGTATCGGGGGTTCAAACCCGACACCGTTTGGCACGCCCTTTGAGATGACCGACAAGCAGATCGACGACCTGCTCAAAAAAGCGATGGGAAAGATGGAAAAGACGGTCCACACCGTGCTGCTCTCCCATGCCCCTCCCTATGGCAGCCTTGACAAGCCCGCCGGGAACCATGTCGGGAGCAAGAGCATCCAGCGCCACATGAAGGCGTTCGATCTCGTCTGCTGTGCTCACATCCACGAGCAGAGGGGAGTCATGGATATTGACGGGACCAAGGTGGTAAACCCCGGAGCCGCGATGATGGGGTACTGTGCGATGCTCCACTTCGGCACCGAGCCAAAAGACATCAAGGTCGAACTGCTCACCGTCTAGACTGTAACAGTTCCAGGTACGAGGCGAGGATCGCTTCGCCGGTGATCCCAAGCTCCCTTTTTATTTTGTCTATTCTTTCTGTGGCTGCTCGTGTACCGGTATCGGCAATAACCTCGATCTCGACGAACGTACCCAGGTGTTCAACCTCATCGAGCGAGATGGATGCGTTGCCGTAACGGTAGTTCTCACGCCACTTGTCCACTTCTGCAGTTCCGGTAAACCCGAGACGGGCAAGGATCTCCCCGATCACTTCACCGGATTCAACAGCGGTGTTGAGCTCTTCGCGTGCCTTGAGCCCGAGATCCTTTATCTTTGCACCCTTGTAGGTCATGACTGCCTTCCCGCCTGAGTACCGGACCCTGAGTGCCTCGTCGGTAATGGCAAAATTGCGGTGAGGGGCATTGTAATAGATGTCGTGCTCATGTACCCTCCCGCAAGGTTCTGCATTGAGCTGGTGCAACCGTTCCCGTACTGGCCCGAGCTCATCGACGCGGACTTTAAGTTCTATCTCGAGCATTTTAGTGCCACAGTTTTATCTGGTGTTGCTGCGATTTAATATAGTCAGGTGATTTATGCCGATCCAGAATGGAGATTTTATCAAGTTGAGTTATACGGGCAGTACTGAAGGCCGGATTTTTGATACGACCGATGAAGCTGCTGCAAAAACCGCCGGTATTTTCAATGCATCGGCACTCTACGGGCCGGTCACGATCTGTGTCGGCAGCAAGCATGTGATCCTCGGGCTCGACGAGGAGGTTGCCGGCAAGGAGATCGGGTATTCCGGCACGGTCACGGTTACGCCGGAGAAGGGTTTTGGCGAACGTGACCCCAAGCGCCTCCAGTCGTTCCCCAAGTCCAAGTTCAAGGAAAAACCCACCAGGGGAATGACGGTCAAGATGGACGAGCTGGGTGAAGGGACCGTTGTCGATGTAATCGGCGCACGCGTTATTGTGGACTTTAATGCACCCCTTGCAGGAATGACCCTGTCGTATAAATACACAATTGAGGAGAAAGTAGAGGATCCCCTTTCACAGTTCCAGGGGCTCATCCGGCTCTATGCAGGCCGGGACATCGACGCATCCCTTGACGATGGCAAAGTCACGGTCACCCTCCCCCCGGGCATCACGTATGACCGGCGCTGGCTCCTCTGGCGCGGAAGGATCATCCATGAAGGTTTTGAGTTAATCAGGGAGATATCGGAAATCACCCTGCTTGAGAATTACAAGAGACCGGAAAAGAAAGCAGAGTAAAATCGATTAAATTCACATCCTGTTTTTTTGCATATTTTTCCTTGACGAGATACAGTACTGTCGATACTGTTAGTCTCCACTGCTCTCCGGTTTGCTGGTACTCCCTTCCGGTCCGCTTCGCTCACAGACTCTCCATGCTCTTCTCCCGGTTGATCTGACATAATGACGCTCCCGGTTTGTCACTTTCGTTCCTGCGCCGGCGGCTTCCCCGGCCGGCTGCTCACACCATGCTGCGCATCGCGCTCGTCGCTGTTGATCGGGAACATGTCTAACGCTCGGTGACTCATTCGCGCCCGGCCTCGCGCTGATGCGTCCAGTAACCGGCATTCATGCGGGCCGCTTGCGACCACCCACAGATTGCATTGCTGGTGCATGCTCCCCCCTCCTCACACACGTCACGGGCGATGCACCTGTTGGTGATTTCATAGCCCTGTGATGGACTGTTGCGTTTTATTTCCCGGATATAACGTGACTTTTGAACACCACAATTCCAGATACCCATAAATAAAGTGGCGCTAAAGGGAAATCTGATGAGACGATAAACTGCAAAAAAACCCGGAGCGGCAGGATCATGCGACGGGTGCTTAAGGCAAAAGAGATGGGTATCGCGATCCCGGCAACATCTCAACGCTGGAGGAATAAACCATTTAATTTTTTTTTAGGGAGGCAACTTTATGAAAGATAGTCCAGTCAGCGAAGTAACTTCACTTTTAAGGATGCCTATGGAAAAGGGGAGGTGGGGGCTCGTCGCATCAGGTCTGATTATCAACCTGTGCCTTGGTTCGATTTATGCGTGGAGTGTCTTTGTCGGGCCCCTCACTGATTTTTTTACCGGTGAGCTTGGCCAGGCAGTGAGTGCAAATGATATCCTGATGCCATTCTCAGTGTTTCTTGCAGTCTTTGCAATTACGATGCCGTTTACCGGGAAGATAATCGACGCGTACGGGCCCCGGAATATGACGATCATCGGCGGTGTGCTGGCTGGCCTTGGCTGGCTTTTTGCATCCTTTTCGTCATCTGTCCTGACGCTCTCCGCAATGTTTGGAGTGATCGGGGGTATCGGTGTGGGTATTGCATATAGTGTTCTGGTTGCTGTTTCAGCACGCTGGTTCCCTGACCGGCGGGGCCTTGCGGTCGGGCTCACGGTTCTTGGTGTCGGGTTCTCCGCGTTCTTTACAGCCAATATCGCAGGCTGGTTCATCGGAGCCTGTGGTGTGATGAACACGTTTCGGATCTTTGGTGTCGCAATTATTGTTCTCACTACACTGCTTGCGCTCCCATTGAAATTTCCGCCCTCCGGCTGGGTTCCGGGAGGGTTGACACCAACTGCACTGAAACCTGGTGAGGAAAAACCCTGCGAATTTAACCGGTCTCTGATGCTAAAATCCTCGTCATTCTATGGGCTCTTTACCTGTTACTTCATCGGCTGTCTTGCCGGCCTCATGGCAGTCTCGATAGCAAAACCGGTAGGCACCGATATGGGAATTGAGGCAGGGCTTGCCACATTCCTCGTAGGGTTCTTTGCGATCTTTAACGGCGGCGGACGGCCCGTCTTTGGTGCACTCACCGACAAATTAACACCCCGGAATGCTGCCATGGTATCTTTCATCCTGATCGCATTGGCATCGCTGCTGATGTGGCAGATCCCGATCGCACCGGCGTATATCCTTGCCTTTGCCGTACTCTGGGGATGTCTTGGTGGCTGGCTGGCCATCGCACCGACAACCACAGGCAGTTATTTTGGCACCTCTGACTACCCGAGTTGTTACGGGGTCGTCTTCCTTGCGTATGGTGCCGGTGCGATTGCCGGGCCGCAGCTGGCAGGGTTCATCAAGACATCGACGGGATCCTATATCGGGGTATTCCCGTATGTGCTCGCGCTTGCAGTGATCGGTATTGTCATTGCGTTCACCCTGATGAGACCACCAAAACCCATACCTTAATTTTTACGCTCCGGGTTACATTCATCCTATAAATATGGTCGCTGCGTGAGCTTTTCCAGTGAGTGTGCATGAGCAAGTGTCTAGCTGGTACGAATCAATGGAAAGGATGAGAAGAACGTTGTTCTCAGGTGTATCGGCTTTCGAAGAATCGGAGATAGTTGTGGAAGCGTACAAACGATTCAAATTTGGGGCCAGAATGCTAAAAACCGTTATCCGAAGACTCTACGAAAAATGTATTTCTCATAACCGTATTCACAGATATCTGGTGGACCGGGAACTTGCCAGAACGGAGGTTGCTAAGAAGAAGCAGAGAAAATGGGTGCGCTTTGAACGGGACCACATAGCATATCGGCCGGACATATCGATTGGTATGAAGACGGCTTCAGCGGATTAAAACTCTGCACGATTCTGGATGACTCATCACGTAAAATCCTCGCTACCGGTGAATCTGCCACTATCAATACGGAAAACACAATTATCGTTGTAGAACGTGCAGTCCAGGGATACGGGCAGATCTGCTTTCTTCGTGAACTTATTATGGATCATGGCAGTGAATCTGGTGCTCATCGAAGGGACGAGAATGGGTATTGGGATAGTGAATTCAGGCAATACCTTGAAACACGAGATATCTGACCGATCGTTGCATGGGTGAAACATCGTCAAACAAACCAAGACTATGTAGAAATCCCTGATCTCACATCATTACAAGAGATCCATGATGAACCGGTTTTCAATGGATATCGCAAGGGGGGCTGCCGCAGTGGCGGGGGCAATGTAACTCGAAGATGTCTATCAGGACATCTTCTTCAGTTTGCCCGTCCCTGTAAGGAATGGCAAACGCCCCCAAAAACGTTATGAAAAACGATGATTTCTACAGAGCCCAAACCAATGGAAAAGTTGAGAAATAGTTCCATACCTGCAAACGGTTCAGACATGAGTTCTTGTCACTCGATGAATTCGTTCACTGGTATGACAACCGTCCTCATGGCAGTCTCGACTTTGAAGGCATGGAGTCTTCCGGAACTGGCATTCTGGAGAAGGCTGCCCCAAGAGGCAATCCTGGGATCAGGTTTCAGGGTTTTGGTTGGTGAGATGATGAAACGTTCAAGTTATCCTGAACAAAGATCCATGAGAAATTAATTCGGGACTGTACAGGATCAGACAGGTACATTAATCCTTATTGCACCTTTTCCCGGACATCCCTGATCAGGTTCTTTAAATATTCCTCTCCCTCATCGGAAATCAACCATTCCTTTATCTCGTCCTTCGAGGTTTTATCGTGATTCTCGAAAAATATACGTAAAGCCGCTGTAATTATGTCATTTCTTGAAGCATATTCTCCATTCTCAATCGCGGCATTGATTTTTAGTAATAGATCATGGGGACATTTGTACGAAATCTGCTTTTTTGGTTTACCTCTGATGGAAGGCATTTAAATAAGAATGCAATGGAGATGTTATTTCTGTTTGCAATTCTAGAGAGATTCCAGAGAATCATTTTTATTGTCACACCTCTTAAGAAGGATTGGTGGAACATGACAATTAAAGAAAACCAAAAAATCATTGTCTTGGCAGTCCTTATCGCTTTCAGTTGTTTTCTGACCGTCTATTTCCATCTGGTTCTTGAAATTTCTCATGTATTTACCCATTTCTTTTATATTCCGGTTATTTTAGCGGCATTCTGGTGGAAGAGAAAGGGTATAGTGGTGGCAGTCTTTTTAGCCGGGTTTCTCATCACAGGACACATGCTCTTCGGCGGGGACGTGGGTATTGATGAGGATTATTTACGGGGATTTTCATTTATATTCGTGTCCTCTGTTGTTGCCCTTTTAAGTGAGCGGGTTGCCAGAGAAGAGAGAAAAGTTGAAGATAGTCATGCAGAACTGGACCAGATATTCCAGACTGCCGCTGATGGCATGCGGGTGGTTGATAAGGATTTCAGCGTGCTCCGGATGAACGAGACGTTCCTGAAAATGGCAGGCATAAGCAGGGACAAGGCAGCAGGCAGGAAGTGTTATGAAGTGTTTCCAGGCCACCGGTGTCATACTCCCGGTTGTCCTCTGACCAGAATCCTCTGCGGTGAGGAGTGTGTTGAGAATGAGGTGGAAAAAGTACGTGCAGACGGTAAAAAAATTCCCTGCATCGTAACTGCAACTCCCTTCAGGGGATCTGGCGGTGATGTTATTGGCATTGTTGAGGATTACAAGGACATCACCGAGCGCAAACAGGCAGAGGAGCAGATGCGGCAGTTCGCTGAGGGACTGGAGCAGAAAGTAGCTGACCGCACTGCGCAGCTCAATGTCTCCCTCAAAGAGAGAGGGACGCTGCTTAAAGAGATCCACCACCGGGTGAAGAACAACCTCCAGGTTATTTTAAGTCTCATCAGCCTCCAGTCCCGGAATATCAAAGATCGGAAATTACTGGATATACTGGGAGAGTTCCAGAACCGCATTATGGCGATGGCACATGTCCACGAGAGGATGTGCCGTGCCGAAGACATCTCCAGGATCGACCTGTCTGAAATTGTCACATTTTTAGGAACGAGCCTTTTCAAGTTCTATAAGGTAAACCCTGAAGTCATCCGATTGAATGTTGAATTGAAAGATATACAGATTTCAATAAACACAGCAATTCCTATCAGCCTTATCATCAACGAACTCCTCTCAAACTCAATCAAGTACGCGTTTCCCAAAGGGACTCCGGGGGAGATCACCATTGCAGGACGCCGGGAAGCTGACACCATTGTGCTCTCCATCAGGGACACGGGGATCGGGATACCAAAAGACCTTGACTGGATGAGAAATAAACAATCGCTTGGGCACCGGTTGGTGGTGAGCCTGGTGGAACAGTTGAGCGGTACGATCGAGCTTGACCGGACGGCAGGGACGGCGTTTACGATCGTTGTGCAGAAAAAGGAATGAATAAACGATAAAAATGCATTTTTCAAGAACCTTTTTTTCGTTTCTTTACGAGGTCAACAATAAATGTTCCTGCGCCAGCTCTGGTGTCTGCGCATTAACCGGAAGTGAAGATGCGAGGGATTGGATTCTGGACAGCAAGCGCTATACTCAAACCCCAAATTTTAGTTAAAATTTAAAATTGCGCATGTATTTCCATTTTTTCCTATAATACCTGATTACAAAAATTGCCTGGAGTTGTAACCAATTCAATTAATTGTGCTTATAGAGCGCGTGGAAAACCGGCTCATCCGTGTAATTCATTGGAGGTGCTACACTCAACGGGGCTTATGCCATCGAAGGATTCTGACGAATCCTTCTCATCCTCAAGGTTTGTTGACCTCTCGGAGATCCACGATTTTCTGATGAAAATCTTCTCCACTGCATTCGGCAGTCCTCGCCGCGTTGGCTCCCCCGTCGGTTGATGCGGGCAGGTAAGTGATCTCGGTGTTGCGGCCAGCCTGGCCCGCGACAGGCCACGTTCCGCGTCCCGTAACCTGGTCCGGCCTTGGGCGATATGCAGTACGGCCGGGACTGTTCGTCTCCGCTGCACTCCGGTTCAATGGCACTCCCCTATACCAGTGGCAAAGCAAGGATGAACGATACTCCGCATCCCCGGTATTTCCCGTCCGCCCCGCACCACTCAAGCCCTACGAAATTGCCTTGCAGTTACCGGAAGCCGGATTGGCCCGGGCCACGCAACCATAGCTACAATAATCCTTCCCGTCACATTGTTCACAAGTATAGAGCAGAACAATGAAACAACCTGACCTTGCAACTGAAATCGATATGATAGGACGGATGATGATTGCCCTTGAGGAGATTGAGGCATGCATGGAATTTGTCGCCCTCATTCCGGAGGTCAGGACAAACATGGTATTTGCACAACCGCATGCAAAAAATCCCGATGAAGTCATGGCCATAGATGGCCGGATTACCATTATCAACGGTATGCCACGGGCTGCCGGGAGAGTCCGGTTCGGAGCATCGAGCCATATGGCACGGCTCATCATCGAACTTAAAAAGACCGATCCGTCTGTCCGGGCCGGGATCGATTTCGCAAATCTCCCCGGGTTTTCTGACTGGCTTTCAGGCTATTGCACAAAGCAAGGCTGGGTGTCTGCCATGATTGACCGTAGGTCCGAGCCCGCCGAACTCAGGATTGCAGAGGGGTCATCGATGCAGTGGAAAGCAATAGAAGCGGTCCGGGCTACTGGGGGCAGAGTGCCGAAAATTATCTGCGATGCCGGGGGACCGGGAAAAGAGCCGGTCTGTACCCTTGTGGGGAGTGAACCCATCGGGGTTGCGCGGGATATGTGCGGAATTGCACGGGCCTATGCGCAATCGCTGGAATAAGTCGTTTTATCATCCTCGTTTCATAACATTGTTAATAGTATTTTGAATAATAATCAGGAAGCAATTACCATGGAACTCGATGAAATTACCATCAGCAGGGCGATCCTTTCAGTACAGATGAATACCCTGATCGACCATATGGAACTCGACGTGGCGATTGTGGGAGCAGGGCCTGCCGGACTTACATGTGCAGCACTGATCGCAAAAGAAGGCATCAAGGTCGGGATCATTGAGAAGAAGCTCTCTGTTGGCGGAGGGATGTGGGGCGGCGGGATGATGTTCCCAAGAATTGTCGTGCAGGAAGAGGCACGCCGCCTGCTTGACCGTTTCTCTGTCAAATCCACTTTATACAAAGAGGGTTATTATGTCGCAAAGTCTGTTGAAGCCGTCTCTAAACTTACCGCTGCCGCGTGTGATGCAGGAGCCGAATTTTTCAATCTCACATCAGTAGAGGATGTCATGATCAAGGCAGACGGGCGGATCAGCGGGCTTGTTATTAACTGGACTGCCGTCGAAATGGGAAAACTCCATGTCGATCCCCTGATCATGAGCTGCCGGTATACTGTCGATGCAACGGGTCATGATGCGGTCGTAGCCCGGCTCGTTGAGAAGAAGGGCGGGAATCTCCATGTTAAAGGCGAGGGTTTCATGTGGGCTGACCGGGCCGAATCCCGTATCCTCCAGCACACCAGAGAGGTGTTCCCCGGCCTCATTGTTGCCGGCATGGCAGCAAATGCCGTCGCGGGAGAGAGCCGGATGGGGCCGGTGTTTGGCGGGATGCTCCTCTCCGGGGAGCAAGCGGCAAACCTTGTTATTAATAGCCTGAAGAAGTGATGAGGAACACCATTTTTTCAGGATTGCGACCACGATTCCCCTGATTTTTTCTTCTTTTAACGATACCGTAATGACGTCCGGTCATGTTCGCTCGTCCTCGCGGGCGCAACGATCGATAAATCCGCGCCCGCTCATTCTCGCTTCACATCACGTTGCTGCTCTTTTCCCCGGTTGATCTGACACGATGACACCCCCGTTTTGTCACTTTCGTTCCTGCGCCGGCGGCTGCCCTGGCCCTCTGCTCGCACCATGCTTTGCATCGTGCTCGCCGCTGTTGATGCGACAGATATAGTACGTTCAGTGACTCACTCGCATCCGCTTACTCGGGCCGCTGCGGCCGGGCCAGTTCAGCTGAGGCTTCGCTATCCATAGTCAGAGCATCCTTTCATAAGTCGGGATATACGGGCACACAGCAGCATTACCGCCCTATTTCCCCATCTTATATCTCAGCAGCGCCGCAATCCCGCCGAGGGCGTCCAGCCGTTCGCCGGGTTCGAAGCTGGCCGAGAGCACAAAAATCTTTGCCCGCATGGCTTCGGCTTTATCGACAAGCTTTATAACCTCGCTGTCCCGCAGCAGCGTGTCGGTGATCACGAGCTGTTCTGCTGCGCCATACCCGATCGCATCGGCGACTTCCTGCATCCCGTATGCAACCGCGCCGTTCTGGGAAATCCGGAGGAGGATTTCTTCAACTATCTTCACCTCACGTGCGAGCTGGAGGTCACCGATCAGCTTCTCAAGGGCGCCAAGGCCGATGACTTCCTGGACTGCCCCGCGCCCGATCCGCCGGGTCTCAACCACGATGGCCCGGCCTGCAGCTGGACTCTCCCTGTTTTTGGCAAATTTTACAAAATCGTCTTTTACAAAACCCGGCCCGGCGATGATGACCGGCCCGGTGACCTCTGCAATGGCACCAAGCACCTGCTCAAAGAACGCCTGCCGGTTGCTGGTCTCCGCGCCTTTGCCGCTGCCCATGGTAACAGTAATGACACTCTCGGGGCCGAACTGCCGCAGCCGGAAGAGTTCTGCCTCGCCCTCTTCAATCGTCAGGATGTGGATCACTCCGTAGACCGAGGCCTTGACCGCACGGTCGATCCGGTCGAAGTCGACCTGCTTCCATGCCCGGATTACAGATATCTCGTACCCGGTATCGACATTGAATGTGTGGTGTGCCCCCGCATCCACCCCGTGTTCGATCAGCCCGCTGACACGGAGCCTGACTGCGTGCACCGAGAACTCCACCTGCCCGACCCGGATACCGAGCCTGACCGGGCGCTTCTCGGCTTTTTCCGGACGGATCTTGTCGGTGGCTGCGGTGACGCTGCGCAGTGTTGTGGCAAAGACAAGGTCGCCGGGAGCAATCAGGTGTTGCAGGTGCCAGAGGTCATCGATGCTCTCCGGCAGGAACCGGATCTCCCCGTAATTGCCTTTAAGGTCACAAAATTCCGCTTTCATGATTCACCCGCGATATCCGACCCGCCGGGCGGGACGAATGCCGCCACCGTTTCCGTGTTGAGTATCCCCATGAGGCCCCTTGACACCTCGTCCGGGATTGCATTTTTAAGTGCCCGCAGGACTTTCTTTGCCACGTCGTTTGGTTCATACTGCCCGGGCTTAAGTTCCACCGATGATTTTGCATGCTTCCGGATAACGTCCGGGGGTCCGCCGATCACCGCCGCCTGAGGTTCGAGCTGCAGCCCGATAGCCACTCCGAGTGTTACGTTGCGGTACCAGGTGCGTTCCCCCCGCACTACAAACGAACCCCGGGAGACAAACTCCCCGTGCTCCGGTGTCTTGCTCACCTGCGAAGGGAGGGCACTATACACGTCAGCGGAGAAATGCCCGCTCTTCCATGCGCCGGAGTAGGATGCGGCAAACTGTACCGCCTCGTCCATTCTTTCTGTCTTTCCTTTAACGATCACGACGCTCGCGCCATGGACGTCTGCATGGACGAACGTGTCGCCGCCCGCCATGTATTTTTTTACCAGCTCCTCGTTCTGCCCTGCATCCCTGCCGCCGATAACGACCACGTTGTCGCTGGTCACAAACCAGCGGAACCGGTGGTACCATTGTTTCTTGAGGGCAACGATATCCCTCTTTACTGCCTTCTTTTGTATCACCGGCTTTGCCATTGCGGCGAGTGCACCCTCTTTTTTCCGCCGGAATTTCTTGATCTCATCGTAACACCTGCCGGCATTCTGCTCCACCGTTTCGTTAACAAAGATCATCACCTGTTCACCAAGGTCGATCCCGACTGCTCCTTTCTCCGGGTGGACTGAAACGATCTTCCCAGCCATGCCTGTCGGATTTTTCTTAATTAAGGCTGCAATCTCCTGCCATGATCTTTTTTTGCTCTCCTTTGAAAGCGTGGCGATCACATCGGCAACGACCGGATAATTTTCATAGATGGCGGCAACCGCCCGCTCTGCCTGTGCAATCTTTGCATCGAACTTTTTTACTGCCGACTGCTGGTGGCGCAGGATCATCTCATCTTTGGGAATTTTTTTCTTTGTTTTTTTAATAATCTCTGATTTTGTTGCCGGGTAGAACCGGTCAAGGGCAGCGTTGAAATCCATATACTGGCGTTCCCCCGTCGTTCCGGTCAGGTCGACCGGTTCACACCCCTTTGCGGTGATGACTGGTTTTCTGTCGTGCTCCACCCGGTCAAAGAGGGCTTGTATCGCGGCGTAGATCCTTTTGGGATCGGCATCCTTCGCCGGCATCGCCTTGTCCATGCCAGCCTGCCGGCAGATATATTCGGCATAAGCCCCCCCGAGCATGCAGCCCATTGCAAGCGCCCGCACAAGGTCGCGGTCATCGTTCCTGAGGAACGTGGCAAGGGATTCCTCTGACGCAGTCGGATCGGCCGCGCTCAGGGCATACGGGACTCCGGATATCACGTCGCGGTCTTTGAACCGGTGGTGTACGAGCGGTTTTACAATCCTGTATGCCTCATCGGCCAGCACTACGTTCCCGTCATCATAGAGCTCGGTGATAAGACGGTACACGGCATTTCCTTTCCCGATATCGATGATTATGACCCGTTCCAGCCCGTGCTGCCGGATCGCAAGCACCTTACCGCCGCTGATATGCTTGCGCAGCAGCATCGCGAACTGCGGCGGGTTCTTCGGCGGATCCGGGAGCTCACTGGCAAGGTGCGCCCGGCGTCCCGCTTCGATGATGAACAGGTATTTTGCATGTTTCTCCCCGTTGAGCCGGATCCCGAGTGTCCGCTGGTCGAACTGGTAGACCTTGTCGATCCAGAGCGGGAGCTTCCCGCCAAGTTCCATGACGACTGCCTTTACGTCAATCCCGCTCATGCCGGCCTGTGTTGCCATATTTCGTAACCGTTCTTTTATGATCGGTTAATTATTGATGTGCAGGTTTTGTATAGTTACCCCAAACGTGTCATTGTGATGAGTATATAGGAGATCACGGCCTGCCAACCTGTCATAATCACGGCGACCTGTGAAGGTGCAATGCCCGAAGTGTAAGGTGTATGTGTTGATGGATGTGAAGGAGGCGAGATAAAAAAAATTTTAAAAATATCGTTTGTTATTCGTTGAATTTTACAACAGCAGTGTTAAACATATCCAATTCATCGTCTCTCATAGGGATAAAAGTTTCAACTGTTATTTTTTGGTCTTGATACAATATTTCACTCAATTTGATTTGACAAATATCCCCCTTTGCATTACTGCTTATATGAAAAACAATGTCATAATTGGTAGGTTGAGCATTTCGAGGTGTTAATTCAGCGGATATTTTAATAAAATTCCAATTAGGATTATTGGGTGAAACAGGGAGCGGATTAACACACCTTGAAATACCAATTGTTTTACTTTTTTCATTTTTTCCTTCAGTATAATCTTTAATAAATACATTCCACTCAGTCCAGGCAATGCCAGTCAGTTTCGGGGGACTTGCCTTCAATCCATAATTAGGATCGTTTCCAATTGCCGGAAAGATTTCTTTCATAACACAATTGCTTAATGGATACGCGAGATAATTTTTTTCGATTTTAAAGCTATCAACATACGGTTCCACTTTGGATTTAGAGTTAACTTGAGGGGTTGTTACTTTTGAGGTTGTTGTTTCAGTCGCACTCGGAATTTCTGAAGTAGTCGTTACTATGGCTGTAATAGTAACAGGTACTGTCGTTACTTGGGATTCTGATGGAGTAACGACTGGGGTAATCTGATAAGAACCATCCAAGTTCTTTGATGATGTACATCCTGACATCATGCAAAATATACAAAGGGCAAAGCATGAGAAAACCCAAAACCATTTGAAATTCATTTTAACCGATCCGTAAATTATTTTTTAAATTATTAATCCTTTCGTATGATTGTTTAATTAACGAATGCGTTAACAAATGGGAAAAACAAATAAAAAATTTATTTCCACCTTGTTTTTCCATGAATAGGATACCTATTATCTTTCCCAAAGTTCCTGGTTCGAACAGGAACGAAGCTGCTTTCAAATCAGCATAAAAATTAAATTATAATACCACTGTAACGGCAATAGGTTTCTGTAGGAGATTGTACACCAAATAAAATTGCTTCAAAGTTGGATGTTCCGAACGGATCAACCGAAACAGAATCGTAACCTTCTCCAAGCTTAATCCCGTTCCTATCATAGAAATCAACGGTAATATTAACCTTTATGGGGCGATTCACATTTGACTTTATCTTCCCATTTGCGTAGGAAGACGCATATGATTTCATGCCGTTATGAACTTCATAAAATCCAAATTCGCGCAGTATTAGCGGTGCGATTATTGGATTGTCATTATCGCGGATATCTATCGTTGTTGTTTTTGCAAACTGAACCCTAACCTCTCTGTCAACAAAACCTTGTACTGAAATAATGTGAACTCCCTCCCTCAATTTAATAGAGAATGGAGCACTTGACGACACTGTTCCGACATCCAAACCATCTACCGAAACGGTTGCATGGCGCGCCTCAGCCCATCTTTCCGATCCAATTTGCGGGAGCGTAATTATTACAGTACTCATCAATGACTGTGTTGGTGTTGTTGTGGGAACTGTTGGTATTGTAGTTTCAACAACAGGGGTTTCAACTACAACCGATGCCAATGTTGTTGCTGGAATAGTTTGCACAGGTCTTTGTTCTGTTATTGTTTTACTAGTGCATCCACTCGAAACTATAATTCCCAAAATTAAAATCCCGACAATAACTACCCATCCTTTCATGTTGGAGAATAATACAGACTGTAAAAATAAAGGTTACTATAAAAAAATTATATCGGCTAAATAGGCTAACAACAAGCGATATAATTTTATTTTAGTGTATTTGGCTCTGTAGAATTCCTCAATAACAATCCGAACAGATAATAATTGCATCCCCCTTGAGAGGTTATCGAGAAAAATCAGGTTTTCTACAGAGCCAGAAAATGTATTTCAGATAGATATCTAAAAAAATTTAAATTTCCTCAATTTTAAATGATTTCACAATTTCTTCAAATGTTGCTTGATTGAAATTGCCTTTTAGCACTGGTTCTCCATTCCATTTGGCATTTACATCATATTCAAACAAAACAAAAGCACCGGAAGGGGTAAGGTACCGCAGGAAATAGGTAATATGTTCGTCAGATGTGACACTCCAATCCTGCCAGTAATTCTGGAGCGTCCGCGTGTTTCCATTAATTATCTTGACCCAAGAGACATCATTAAATTTTACATTTTCTAAAGATTCGGTGTCATAAGTCATAGACCAATAGTTACTTCCATTCTTTTGATGTCGTAAGTTGTTTGAAACCCATATCCAAGCATCATTACTAGCCATATCTTCGATTTCTACTTTCACAACACTATTTTGGACTATCTTTCTGTAATCAATGTATATTAGTTTGCCATCTAATGTGGTCAGATAATAACGAGTGGAGTCTGGGTTTGTAGCGGGGCTTGTTGCTGGGCGGATAGCGAAAGAATCTTCAAGTTCCTTATTTGCAATAAACAAGTATCTCCACCTATTGGCTGAGTCACCCGGACTCACTGTAGAATAAACTGCATATCCAGAAGGATATTTAAAATTAAATCTTCCTTTATGATAGGAATACGTTTCAGTGAGTGGTAATGGTTTTTCTTGTGCTTTTGTGACTTCAACTGTTGGTTGTGGAGTCGGTTGCGATGTTTGTTCTGTAACCAGTGGTGTCGGTTGAATTGATGTTATGGAGGGTGTCGATGGCGAACTCGTAGGTTGTGTGCATCCACTCGAAAATATTACTCCTAAAATTAATATCCCAACAATAACAGCCCATCCCTTCATATGTCATAATAATACAGAGAGATTCGATAAAGGTTGCTATAAATAAAAATCAATTTGAGAAATCTATTTGTAATAATAATTGATAGTTAAACCCAATGCCACATTGCGATAATTGTGGAGCATATACATACCTCCCGTTTTCTTGCAGCTATTGTGGCGGGAACTATTGCGGAAAATGCAGGCTGCCTCCAAATCACAGATGCATCAATCTGGATAGATGGGAAGGAAAACCGCGACCACCATATCCCACAAGGCGATGGGACAATTCTGAAAGACATCACAGAACAAAAAGAAGGCATTATCCTGAAACAAATCATAAGGAAAGCGAAACCCAACATGAAGAAAGAGAGGAAACCCATGAAAAAAGAAACACGCGAAAAAAAGTCCATATAAGAATTCAAAATCTGCTAAATTTGAAGAACTTAACAATCCTTTCAATTATTTTGATCTCCATTGGGTTATTTTCACAGCAGTATCTAACCACTCAATACGCTGAAATTTTTAAGGACGTAATTGTTGTTGGAGTCCTCGGTCTGATTATAGCATACTTCATTTATGCTTTGAAATGCTGGGGAGCCAATAGCCAAATTTCAGCAGTATTGATGATAACAATACCACTACTCGCATATTTCTTTTCAACAACAAAAATTCCAGTATCGACAAATATCGCAGTGTATATCTTAATTCAATTTTGTTATTATGCAATTATCTCTGTTATTTTTTTGTTCGTCTGTAATAAGATCAAAGTGGGATTTGATAGGTATATCTCTAAAAGTAAAAGTCACACGCATTGGTATTTCCTCCCTAATACCACATATTCACTTCTTGGGATTGTATTGATCTCATTTTTATTGGTGAATTATGGCAGCATATCACTTTTTTCAGATAATACCGCCACAATCACACATTCACTTCAACATATCAACACACCATCACACACAACTCCGAATGCAAACGTACCTCTTCCTACAACAACAGTCCAAAACCCTCAAATTATCCCCACACTTCAGCCAGAAATTGTAAAAAATATTGAAAATTCTGCAAATTCTGTTATGCCATCTCCCCCCACAATAGATCAGCAAACGTTAGAACGACGAGTTCATGAACTGATTAATCAGCAAAGGAAGGGGCAGGGTCTTTCCTTATTAAGTTTTGACCAGACTCTGGCGGGGATTGCACGAAAACATAGTGAAGATATGGCGAAAAATAATTATTTTTCCCATGACAATCTTCGTGGTCTGGGTCCAACAGAGAGAGGCAACCAAGTAGGATACTCATGTTATAAAAATTATGGTTCATATTATACCACTGGAATTGCAGAAAATATCTTCCAGAATAATCTGTACACTTCTACGACGTATTATAATGGAATTCCCGTTCATGCTTGGAGCTCACTAGAGGAGATTGCACAATCTACGGTCAATGGTTGGATGACGAGTCCTGGGCACAGAAGGAATATTTTAACATCAACATACGATCGGGAAGGTATTGGTGTTGCAATATCCGCTGATGATAAAGTGTACATTACAGAGGATTTTTGCTAGTCAATAACAGTAATATCATGATGGATGAGTTCAATCCGGCAGCATCAACTCGCATTCCAGGCAGTACTGCCAGGGAACCGTTTGCCAGCGCTGCAACCACATTGATTTTTTAAAGATCAGAACTCTATTAATTACACGGAAAATTTTGAGTTACCAAAAAAATCAAAATTTGAAACGTTCAAAAGAATTACCATAACGTGTCAACCCAAGCCTAAACTAAATTACATATGGCTTGCGAACCAAAAAATAAGACAACCGGGGAATTTTTTATAATGAGCGAGGAGTCTGGAAAAGAACAGCCCGCGTTAACCAAAAAGGAAAAGACGCGGGTGGAGAAACAGGCGGAGCATATCGAGCGGATCAAGCGGACGCTGACTGCATGCCTGCTGGGTATGTTGACGGGGGTCCTGTCTTATGCTTCGGGCGGGACTCCCGATGCGCAGGGGCTCCAGAACAACGGGCTGCTCGCGTTAATGCTGATGCTTGCAGGCATCGTCATGCAGAAGCATATTTTCATGCTCATGGGAATGGACACCTCAAAACTCGGGGCAAAGGACTGGTTTTACCAGGGGTTCATGACCTTTGCGCTCTGGTTCATGACATGGACTATCCTTTTGTCTTCAAGGGTGCTTTGACCTCCTGTGACCGTTTGATCCTCCATGCGAATTGCAATCGTCCATAAAGACCGGTGCCATGCAAAGAAGTGCGGCACCGAGTGCATCGTCTACTGCCCCCGGGTCAGGACCGGCGACGAGACCGTGATCATCGGAGAGGATGGCAAGGCACTCGTCTCCGAGGAGCTCTGCGTCGGGTGCGGGATCTGCATCAAGAAGTGCCCGTTTGAAGCAATTGACATCGTGAGCCTCCCCGAGGAGCTCGAGCACCCGACACACAGGTACGGGAAGAACGGTTTTGCCCTCTACGGGCTCCCTATCCCTATCCAGGGAAAGGTGACAGGTATTTTAGGTGCAAACGGGATCGGGAAGAGCACAGCGATCAAGATTATTGCCGGGCAGATGCGCCCGAACCTCGGCAACTTCGACACTGAGGTTGCATGGGAGGAGATCCTGAAACAGTACGCGGGCACCGAGCTCTTTGACTACCTCCAGACCGTTTTAAAAAAGAACATCAGGATCGCGACAAAACCGCAGTATATCGATTACATCCCGAAAGTTTTTTCCGGGACTGTCGGCGACCTCCTTAAAAAAACCGATGAGCGCAATAAACTTGCCGACCTTGTCTCTGCGCTCAAACTTGATGCAATCCTCTCCCACCAGATCGGCACGCTCTCCGGTGGAGAGCTCCAGCGTGTTGCCATTGCCGCCTGCCTTGCAAGGGACGCGGACTTCTATTTTTTTGATGAGATCACGCCGTTTCTGGATATCTACCAGCGGATCGCGGCGGCAAAACTGATCCGCGACCTTGCTGCGACACGGCCGGTCGTGATCGTTGAGCATGACCTTGCGATCCTCGACATGCTCGCGGATACCGTCCATGTCGGGTACGGTAAGCCGGCAGTCTTTGGGATCATCACCCGGCCCAAGGGTGTACGGGTCGGGATCAACCAGTACCTTGAAGGATACCTTGCCGAGGAGAACGTAAGGTTCCGGGACACGCAGGTGGTCTTTGAGAAGAGGGCACACGAGAAAGGTTCCGACCGGCAGGACCTTGCCGAGATCCCGGCGATGACAAAACAGTATGAATCCTTCCATCTAACGGTCTCCGGCGGCACGATCCGGAACGGCGAGGTTCTCGGCCTTGTGGGTGCGAACGGGACCGGGAAGAGCACGTTTGCAAAGCTGCTCGCCGGGTTGGAGAAACCCGATACCGGCACCCTGCCACAAAGCCTCAGGATCTCGTACAAACCCCAGTATATCAAGGCGGACACGACTGACACGGTCGAGATGCACCTGCGCAGGACCACGACAAAATTTGACTCCTCGTTCTACCAGCACGAGATAATCGAACCCCTCTCCCTCCAGCCGATCCTTGCTTCCCCCGTCGACACGCTATCAGGCGGGGAGCTCCAGCGGGTCGCGATCGCCACCTGCCTCTCGCGGGAGGCCGACCTCTATATCCTCGATGAACCGAGCGCCCACCTCGACGTGGAGCAGCGGGTGAAGGTGACCCGGATGATCAAACACCTTGCCGAAGGAAGGGACGCAGGGATCCTTGTCATCGACCACGACATCTACCTGATCGACATGATCAGCGAACGCATCCTTGTCTTTGACGGCGAACCCGGGAGGACGGGTGCCGCGTACGGGCCTTTTGACATGCGTGTGGGCATGAACCGGTTCCTGCAGGAACTTGAAGTGACCTTCCGGCGGGACCAGAGCGGCAGGCCCCGTATCAACAAACCCGATTCGTTCCTTGACCGGGAACAGAAGGCAAGCGGGGAGTATTATTACTATACCGCTGAAGAGAGCTAAAAATACTCAAGTGGTTATTTTAATTACATATACGCACGTATTCTTGGATATATGGTGAAAGGAGAGGTACTTTCAGACGCGCTCATCTACAACAAACTGGCTCTCCTGAAAAAGGATTTTTACGGGTATATCGAGAAGAACACCATAAAAGTAGATGCCAACCTCCCCGTTTTTTTTGGATATGTTGTCTCTGCACTTGAAAATTCGTTCCCGAACATCTCCGATGATTTGTACGATGATTTTATCGATGGGATCACGTTCAAAGTGCTCGATGTGAGCAGCAATACCAATGACTTTGAATATGTCAAGAAAGTAATTCTCAACGCTTTGCGCCTCAAAAAGCGCAAGGACGCTGATATGGGTATCAATATCGTCGTCGGCCTCAAACTGTTAAAGATCGGCGATGAAGCCCATGCCCTTGAATACCTGCGCAATTACTGGAACCTCGATGTAATGCTGGGTGCCGCTGTCGCCCACTGCTTTTACACGCTTTCGCTGCGCGAATTTACCCCGGAGGAACGGGAGAAAAAATCCCGGCCCGGGGAAATGGAGCTCCTTGCACGGGAAAAGATGCTCGAATTGTCACGGAAAAAACCTCCGTTGCAGAAACTCCCGCAGCTGGAACTTGAAGACACTGCATTTCTTGATAAAATATTCTGGCAGATGATCTTTTTGTCGCTTGAATGGTTCCCGAGCGAAGCATGGTTTGTCACCGTCGGGCTCGAAAAGGCAAAGATCTCGAGCAATTCCGAGATGAAGAAAAGGCTACTTGAGATCGGCTCCGAGCAGTTCTACAATGACATCAACTTCCTGCGCGAGATGTACTATTTCAAGCTCGAGGGTAAGGACGCCGGTGGTGCGGCAGGAGTTGTCAACCAGCTGATCAAGCAGTACCCGGATAACCTTGAACCCATCTTCCTCGGGCTCAAGCTCTCACTTCTGACGACAAAGAAGATCACCTACCACAGCTTCCGCAAGCTTGCAATCACGAAGGGAATGCCGGCACACACGATCGAGCTCTTTGATTTTGCATTTGATTTGTTGAACAAGGACAACAAAGAGGCATTCGGGCGACTGGCGGCTATTGAAAAGAATTTTCCATACCTTGAGTACTACGTGACGACGCTCCGGTATCTCGCAAAAGACTTTTTCCTTGAGGATGAGGTACGCCATAAGATGGCAAAGAAGGCGATCCTCGACTCGCTGGAGAAATACTGCATCGAGGTTCTGAAAAACAAGGAACCGTTGCGCTGAACCGTTACCGGGAAAACAGGGAAAATTTTTAGAAAACCCGTTATTTTCAGTACTTTTTATTATTCGGTCAACCGTTGCCGGTTATCACGGTTTAATTTTTGTCTTTTTATCGGCGGCTGCATTCAGTTCTGAAAATATCTCGTTGAGTTCGCCCTCGATATCCTCTGCCGGCGCATTGAAACCTTTGAGTTCCCTCAAGAGGCCTGCGTCCCTGGTCTTTTTGGCAGTCTTGACATCGGATGCCAGTGAACGGACCATCTCGTCATCGGCAGATACGGGTGCGGTGAATATTGCCATATCAGTCTGCTGGGCAGAAGTCTTGTCTGACGAAGGAGTTGCCGCAGCGGATTGGATGGCAGGGCTGCCGGGTCCGGGTGCCGGAACCGGTCCGGGCGTTTCCGGTACCTGCTCGATGGGTTCCAGCGGTGCGGGCTGCACCTGCGTTCCGGGTCCTGTACCCTCGCGGGCAATATCTTCATCGGGCTCCATATGGCCCGTCCCGGCATCATCAAAGTCGCCAAAATTCTGGTCGATGGTTTCCGTGCCCTCAAACCCGTAATAATCATCAGCTTCGGGCTCCTTTGCGTTTGTGTTCTCCCCATGCTCCATGGGCACCTCCTGCGGGGGCAGGGGGATATCCGACTCCCCGATGGAAAGGCCGGACATCGCATCCATGATTGGATGGGATTCCGGCAGGGGGACCGGGCTCTCCGGTATGGTTGCCGGCTCCTCTTTTTGCTCCGGCTCTTCAAAGGTGTCAAGGAGTCCGGTCTCAAGTTCATCGCTTGAGAGCGAGAGGAACGGGTCTTCGACAGGTGCGGCATCCCTGCCACGCGCAGTCGCGCCGCCCCCCCTGCCCGGCAGCGATCCCGGTCCTTCAGACAGTTCACCTGCAAGCGCAAGAGCTGATATGTCCGCATTCTCTCCGGCTTTTGCATCAGGAATACGGCCGGTCTCATCCGGAGTTTTTGATACGGATTTTTTCCTTGTTGTCATCCGGGAGAAGAGATCCCTGAAGGAAGAAACCAGCGGGCGTACCGAAAAGGGTGTTTTTTCTTCCCGTTCAATGACAAAGGGAGGCTCGGGTTTTTTCTGCCCGGTCCTTTTTTGATCGGTAATCTTAAACAGGGGTCTTTTTCCTCTGTCCCTGCGGATAAATGAGATCTTCAGCATGTCCGGGACTGACGACCTCAGTTCCGCCCCAAAACCCGGGCTGAGCAGTACGAGGAGTAAAAATCCGACAATTGCTTCAAGTGCAAGGATAAAGAGCAGGGGGAGGTTAAGAAAGATCAATGCCGTCCCCGTGCCCGTAATGACAACGAAGATGAGCATGTGGCGGAGTGTATCATTCATCGTGTCCCCCTCCCCTCTTTGTTCATATGCCCGGTCCTGCCATATTTGTCAGTGCTTCCGGGTTGAAGAAGATCCCTACGACCATCGGCACGATCAAAAACATCAGCCCGGTCATTATGCAGAATATCGTTGTGTAGAAATAATACATATACCGGTCGCCGCCCCCCACGATCTTTGCCACGATAATATTTGCCGCCGTTGTGATGGTGAGGATGATTGCGACATAGGCATACATGACTGGTTCCGGGAAGTTGGTGAACATGTTGAGCGAACCGGAGATGGCAGAGTTCATGGACGCGCCTGAGGCAGCCGCCCCGCCGGTGGCGCCTGCTGCCTGGAAATGGGTCATCATGGACCCGACAGAGCTCGTCAGCACCACCATGATCCGGAAGAGGGCAATAAATATTCCCGCCATTACGATATGCATCGGCAGCAGCATAAGGAAAAAACTCCGGGAGAGCATGTCCTTTTTCTCCCTGAGCAGCACCTGGTCGTGCATCGATGAACCGACGATCTTGCCGATTGGTTCGGCAGGGCCGCCAAGCCGGATCGTGTCAAGGTAGATGTTGAGGTATTTATGGATCAGGTCGCTGCCGGATTCGCCGACGAACCGGTCCCATATCTGCCGTTCGTCAAGCCCGAGGTTCATCTTGGAATACACCGATTTGATTAGCGGTTCGAGTGCCAAAAACGACTTGGGGTCGATCGCCCGCAGCGCGTACACGGCTGTCGTCGCCTTGCCTCCGGTGACTGCCCCCAGCGTCCTGATAAAGGTGGTAAAATCATTGTCACGCATGGTGATGTTGTGGTCGTCGAAAAACCCGATGATGCCCAGCGGCGCCACAAGCACGCCGACAAAGATGAACAGGAACCCGGCTGGGACTCCCAGGAACCAGAGAAGCAGGGCAAGAATGATGGTAACAGGCACGATGATCTTTTCGAGCGCGTGGATGGTGTTCTGTTCTTTTGACGAGCGTTCAGGGAGGCGATGGGTCTTTGGGTCTTCGGGCACGGACTGGTACATCAGGACGATCCCGCCCATGCAGATCAGGAAGATGATCCCGTAGGACATATTCAGGGTCCCCTCCATGCCCGCCGGGGAATAGATCGCAACCGAGATCATTATCGTGACGGCAATCACGGTACCCGCAAGGAGCATGGCGACATATGCATCCCCCCACTTTGTAAGGAGCTCGAACCCCTGTTCGTACTGACCGCGGTACGCGCTCCGGACGGTGACGATCTCGTTGTTGAGGAACTCCTCGTCCGGGACATTCGAGTTGATCGCGTTAGAGTACCTGAGCAGCATCATCTGCAGCATCTCGTTTTTTGTGCGCTCGGCAACAAAGCTTAAGGACTCCGCATAGCTGTAGTTCCACTTTTTGACGTAATTGTCGACCCGCGCGATATACGGGGAGGTGATATATTCACTGCGTTCTGAGGTGTTTGCAAAGATCTCGGGGCGGGACGCATTGGCAAGGGCGAGCGATGCCATGTAGGTGGTCATGAACAGGAGGTTGGCGCCCATCTTCCGGTTCTCGGCTGCCTGCGCGATGCGCTCTTTAAACGCGGCAACCTGGGATTCAAACGGAAGGGAACTGCCCCCCTGCATTGCCCTGAGCCGTCCCTTGAAATTCTCGAACATGAGGATCAGGACCCGATGGCAAGCAGCCCCTGCTTCTTGATCTTGGTGATCATATGGAAGAGATCCCAGAACCGTGCATAGCCGGCCTTGTGCAGCCGTTCGAGGATCTTTGCCCGCCGGTCTACCTCCAGATAGATCTCGGCTTTTTTGTTCTCGGGTATTCCGAGCATGGTCGCGATCTTGCTCTCAAGCAGGTAGGAATTTCCCTTGCCGCTCCACGTGAAGGTGTCGGTCAGCGGTTCCCATGCAAACATCTGGACGAACGTGAACCCTTCGGTTTCGGGGTTATACCCGACAAGTTCGTTGCAGCTGGTCATCCGGCGGACCGTCTGACCGTCTGGCCGTTTTACCGCGCTTGTCAGGACGATGAGATTTAAGTTGTCCACGTAGGTCTTGGGGATGTTGATGGGTTCCCCGCAGAGACGCTGGACTAATTTTTCTACAGATGCCGAGTGGAACGTGCTCATGACGGGGTGGCCGGTCTGCATTGCGCTGAATGCAACTGACCCCTCGACACCCCGGATCTCACCCACGATGATCTGGTTGGGGCGCTGGCGCAAGGCAGCCTTGAGCAGGTCGTACATCGTGACCTCGCCGCTCGTCCCCGTGCTCTCCCCCCTGCCCTTTGCAAGCGCGACTTCCCTCACCCAGTTCCGGTGGGGGAGGTTCAGCTCGGGCGTGTCCTCGATGCTGACAATCTTATTCTCGGGCGGGATGAACGTCGTGATCGCGTTCAAAAACGTGGTCTTGCCGCTCGCGGTTTCGCCGGAGACAAAGACCGACATCCCGTATTCAATGCAGATCCAGAGATAGGCAGCTGCCATGTAATCGATGCCGCCGTTCTCGATGATATTGAGGATGGAAAGGGGGACCTCGTTGACTTTCCTGATGGTGAAGTTGCTCCCGTGCTTGCTGATATCCGTACCGTACACGATATTGATACGGGAGCCGTCCGGGAGTGTTGAATCGACGACAGGATTCCTGTACGTGATGGGACGCTTGATCCGTTCGGCGATCTTGATGACAAACTCGTCGAGCTCGCTCGAAACCTTGAATTCGATGACGGATTTGAGCCCCTTGAAGATCTTGTGCTCGATGAAGATCGGGCCGACACCGTCGCAGGAGACGTCCTCGATATAGGGGTCGGAGAGGAACGGTTTTAACGCCCCCATGTCGATCTTGTCGCGGATAAGCAGGTACTCGATAGCCCGGTACTCCTCGGACGTGAGGATGAATTTGCCCTCCGGGGTCACCGGGATGCTCCGGGTTGACGCTTTCTTCTTGTGCGTCTTCTGTGCGGTGAAATCGGTCTTTAAGAATGTCGTGATCTTTGACGCGATGCCTTTCTTTTCCTTATCGTCGCCTACGAGTGTTGCGATATCGGTATTTTTCGGCTTGACGATGGCGATATTTTTAAGTATCCCCCTGAGCGCTTCCGCCCGCTGCCCGTCGGTCAAAGGGTTATTGTCAAGGCCGTCGATGAGCTCGATCAGCCGGGACTCGATTGCCGGCATGAGATCATATACGGAATGGAGGAAAGACGGTTCGATGGGGATATAGAAGCTGCGCACGTCTTCAGGATCCGGCAGGATGTGGACGAACGTGTCCTCGTTGACAGGGTAGATGAGGTTCGGGCTCTTCATGGTGCGGAGATCGGGCTTGAGCTCGGATAAAAAGAGCGGGATGCCATAGGTGTTGACGGGAAAGATGGAGAGGTATTCAAGGAGGTGGGGGTTCGTCCTGACGTATTCCTTGGCATTTGCCGGGAGCATCTTGTAGAGTGCGCTTGACTCGAGATCGCCATAGATGTCGGTGGTTTCTGCAATCTGCTCCGGTTTGAACGGGAGGTTGACTGCGACAGAGAGCGTTCCCATGTTCACACCTTTGCAATGCTCATCGGGATAACCTTCATACCATATCCGGGATGGACTTCAAAGCTTACAAGGTTTCCCGTCGCTTTCTTTGCTCCTTTCACTTTGCTCACTTCCAGCACCATGACGTACTTGTCACCGACAAGGGCTTTTTTCATGTTGAAATGTGCGTCGCAGATCGACCTGATGCGCACAAGGGTGTCTTCCTCAAAGGCATAGGTGTGGAGGGTGACAAGGATCGTCTTGCCACGGTCCGCGAGCGATTTGCAGCTGGTAAAAAACGACACGATGGCATCGATATTGGCATATTCCGTAAAGAGCGTGAGCGAATCTACGATTGCGACCTGCGCGGTGCTGTGCTTAATCTTTGCGACCAGCCCTTCGAGGATGTTCTCCATCTCGTCCTTTGACCATTCGAAACCGACAACGTGCAGGGGAAAGACTCTCAGGTATCCCCACGCGAAGTATTCCGAGATGTCAAGGCTCATGGACTCCATCTGCTTGAGAAAACTCTTTGTTGTGTTCTCGGTGGTGAAGAGGTCGACCGAGAGCTCCTGCTTCATCGCGCCCCACATGATCTGCTGGGTGATCACGCTCTTGCCCGTATCGTTCTCCCCTTCGATCAGCGTGAGGGAATGGAGCGGCAGGCCGTCGGCGATCTTCCGGTCCAGCTCATAGTTGCCCGTGGAGATGACCTCTTTTACCTCCTCTTCTTGTATGTCGGGAATATCCGGGGGCATGAGTGTCCAATCCTATATTGTCACTGGGAATATGTATCTGTGACGCCGTTGGGGGTCACAACGGTGATTGTAAAGCTTGCTGGCGGGTTTGGGAAATAAAAATTGTTGATTTGAACTTTAATTTTTTCACCCGCGTCCAGCAAGCCCGGATGGATAATATCGGGGGAGATCTGGATGTATGACCAAGTACCACTTGGTACGTTTCCTCCAATGCCAATTTTCGTTGGATCGAAAGTGTAAGGTGCCGGTGGAGTGACGGGTGTCAAAGGGAACCAAACGGGACCATTAATGATATTCTCCGAAGTAGTCACATACACGTTCATTTGACCAAAACTCCCAAGCATTTCGGTTCCGGTGTTTGTGATATTGAATGTTAATGTACATTCCTTCCCACCCCAGAAAAAAAACCAGGTTCTATCCACACAACTGAACTGCGGTGCTGGCGATGAATCCGGGATATCAATAGCAGTTTCCCGTTGCGATTCTTTCATTATGACATAATCGGTTTGGGCTGATGCAGCATTCTCTCCTACAGAAAGAATTCCCCCGACAAGCACGTAGCCGAAGATAATCAGGCATAATATCCCAATTCCTGATGCGATTATCTCAGCGCCGGCCATATCCGGTTACCTCAGTATTACATGGTTCCGATTACGATACATATGCGAACCTTGTCACTCCAGTTGCTGTGCTCACGGAAACCGCTGCGGGTGGTGAAGTAAATCCTGAGATCGTAACTACCATCGTTTCATCAGGATCGAGCATGCCCGGATGAATGTTGTCCGGGGATATGCCTGAGTTGCTCCATGAGCTCCATGCTACACCGCTTCCGGTATCAGTGAACGAATGATATACGGGACTTCCATCCGATGGGGTAACATATACATCCATATGGTTGAAATCCCCGATCGTCTCGCTTCCGGAGTTGATGATGTTTATTGTGAGGACAGGATTGGAATAAACACCCGAGATAGTAAAAACAGTCTGGAGTCTTGCCTCATTCTGGAGGGTAATATCTTTCTGCGCTGATGAGACAACCTCTGCTGTTGTCAGGGCGCTCCCGATCATCAGGTAGCCGACAAGGATTAGCAATAATACCCCTATCGCAGCCCCGATAATCTCAGCGCCCGCCATGGTTTTTCAGTCCGTTTATTTTGTGGTAAATTCTTGGGAACGCGAGACACCATTGGGTAGGACATATTGGAAATATACTGGTTGTCCTGATGTGGTGAAGGAGGAACTATAGGCATCAACTTCCAGAGTTTCCCCCGGATCCCAGAATCCGTTTGAGTTAGTATCCGCAATACGGTAGGCCCATTCTTTATTACTATTAGGTGGCCAGGTTGTCAGGTCGAGGGTTGCACGGTCAAAATTTCCAACTAGACCAATAAAAACATCGGACTGGTTCACCTCACCCCATCCGATGCGGTTTGTGCCAATATTTTTCATCCAGACCTTTGAAATGTATTGCGGTGTACAAGTCGCACCCCCAGTCCCACATGCATACGTTGTCACGATCTTAAAATCCGTCCGCATCCGGGTATCGGTCTCATGCGATGCGGACGAGAATGTGCTCACCATGTTCCAGACAATCGGGAAGACGGCGGTGATCAGGATTGCAGATGCGACCACGGCCGTGATCAGCATCATGGCGGATACAAACGTCTCGGAAGCCAAAGTAACAAATCCTCTCTAGTGTGTCCTGTTTATCATATCCTGTCGGGGAGGTTCATCCAGTCCTCGTCATATTCCACATTTTTTGTGGGCTTCTTCTCCTGTTTTGGGAGCGTGGGGAACTCGACCCGGGGGATCTGGGGACGGGCAGGCACCATTGAGGGCAATGCCTGCGAGCGCTGCTCCATCATCACCTCGATCATGTCGCGGTCAAGGGACGTGTCCTCGGGCGAAACGATCCGGTTTAACGTGTAGAGCTCCGAGACGTATTCGTCGGGGCCGACCTCGTGCTCGTCCCCGAGGCTCGCCGGCATCAGTTTTGCGATCTCCTTGATCTCGTCATATGAGTCCTTGGTGATGTACCCCATCGTCCGGAACGACTGGAGGATGATCTCGAGACGGTCGTTGCCGTATTTGTTTACCGCTTGTTCGGTCCACTTGAAGAGCTTGTACACTTTCTGGAGCCGGGACTTCTCTGCAATGTTGGGCTGCGGAGCCGGGGCGGAGCCCTTGAACCCGGTCGCCTGCGCCTTGAACTGCGCCACAAGCTGTTCGTCAATGATGTGCCGGTCGACACCTGCATGCATCGGAGGGGCCTGGGCCGGGTAGGGCGACGGGAACTGAGGCGGGTATTGAGCGGGGACTGGGGAGGGAGCGTATTGCGGGGGGACCTGCTGGGGATATTGTGGCAGTAACGGTGACTGGGCCTGGGCAGGGGCCGTCATCTTCTGCTGTTCGGCTTTTAACTGCTCTTCCCGGGCTTTAAGGTCAGCTTCTTTTCGCTCGAGCTCGGCATTCCTTGCCGCGTCAGCCTCTTTCTGGAGATTTTTACTATCCGTGGCATTTCCCCTGGCACCGGGCATGCCGGCGATTGTGAACGGGTTCTCCATCTCGTTCATCCGCTCGCGGATATCAATAAGCAGCCGTTTGATGGAGGTCTTGAGCAGGTCCACTTCCCGTTCGAGGTTCTGGATCCTGGCGTCCTGATCTTCTCCGGCGCTCTTGGAACCCTCAGTAATACTCTTAGGTAATACCTTGTCTCCGGCATCCGGATTATCCGCCATAACATATTCTTATATAACTATTGTCATTTATAATCCTTCTCGTAACAGGAGCCATGGTTCCGGCGATCACGGACATAAAAAACGGGTGATTTTTTTTTAAATAATCTACCATTCTTGGTGTGAATTTTTATGGGGATCTGTGGTCAGAATTGACTGTGTGCAAGAGTTGAAGATCCCCGTAAGTTGGTCATAACCCATCTTATGTTTCAACATCCGCATGCCAATCAAATGTGGTACAATCCATTGTGTATCACATCCGTTGCCATCAAGGTTTGTGCGGGAGCTTGGAGTTAACGAATAATGGCGTGACTCACAGGTTTAATTTGTAAAAGGACAAATGGTACATTCAGGTTAAAAAGGAGAATATGGCCATGGCAAAGAACTCCAATCCTCTTACTGAGAAAGTGCTCGTTTCGATGGATACCAAACAAGCCCTGATGTCCATCAAGGAGCCCGGGGAACGGTACGGGGATGTGATCGGCCGGGTGTTGCAGGACCGGAAGCGTCATGACTTCATCGCACACCTGGATAAGATCGCAAAGGAAGGAGAATTCGTCCCGCTCGACAGCGATCCCGAATACGCAAGCCTGAAAAAAGAGATGCGTCGTGAGAGTAAACATCGACAAGCGGGCGCTGCTGTACGTTGACAGCCTGCAGGATAAGGATCGCAGGATTGTCAAGCAGCATTTGCTGAAACTTGAGGATCCGTATACTGCCCCGGATGTGGAGCTGTTGCAGAACGGTCACTGCCGGATGCATATCGCTCATTCCTATACTGCGTTCTTCGATGTTCTGCCCGGGGGCATTGTCAATATTCTCGAAGTGATGACGATCGAGGAAGCGCATAAGCGGTACAAGCGGTTCGGGAGGTAACAGTACCGGGCAGGGGATGATCCCCCGTCCGTTGCCCTGAATAATCCCGGTCTTCCACATGGAGGAACGATCTGAACACAAGATCGTACTACTATTCGGTCTGATTTTTAAGAGTCTCCCGCTGGATCTGTCAGGCGCCCACGAGATCCACATCCCGGATCTGACACCTGCCCTCCGCTAACGTACCTTCACAACAAAGATTATCCTCTGCCGGCTCGCAAATGTACTTAGTTGAACGGGAGTCAGACAATGCACCTGAAAGTTGTGATCTCGAAGGGAGAGGATGGCTGGTATGTCGTCACTGTTCCCTCTCTTCCCGGCTGTATCACGCAGGGTAAAACGATCAAAGAGGCGAAGGAAAATATCAAAGAAGCGATCTCCCTCTATCTCGAACCCGGGGAAGAGATAATCCCCGGTAAAGGAGCCCGTGTCATCGAGGTCGCTGTTTGAAACATCTCCCTGCTCATCGTTGTTTTGTGTAATCACCTTTTTTTTAGAAAAGAGAGCTATCCTTCCATCAACAGAATTATCCGAATAATTCGTCAATGAGCTGATCCCGACTCATCTGAAGATAGTGAGCAACATCTTTGAGAATATGGTGGAGTGTTCCGACCCGGAGTGGTTTATGCAGGGGAATGGTGATATCATGTTTTTTCCCGCGTATCGCCGTTGAAAGCCGCTGATGGCTCCCGGTCTGATGTACGATAGTATATCCATACCGGGAGAGACGGTTTGCCAGTTCGTCCCCATCAATATTCCTAGGGAGTTTCATAGCGCAATCAGTTCTTCTTTTACCATGTGAAGCCTGATAACGCGGGGGCGCTCCCCGGCATCAAAATGGCAGGATACCGCGTCCTGAATCATTTCTTTGAGTTTTTCAAACGTATCTGCTTGTGTGAAAATAGAATGATTCAGGGATCGCGCTTCATATCCACCTTCCGGGGACTCTTCAACAATAAAGATGATTTCGGTATTCTGATACATCTCAATCGCAGGTTCCTTTAATGTGTATAATCTCTTGTGTATGCTGATTAACTTTATCAGTCAGGGATAATTTTTCCTATGGATCCGTGAGGAGCTTAGTTTGAAATAGTTCCTTTACGAAAATATCCCGGGTACGATTCGTGCATTGCAGAGATCCGGAATAATAAGTGAATTCAGGAAAGAATGGTTGTCTTATCAATTGTTGCGGATTTTGTCCTAAAGAATTTCCCCCTCCCAAACCCTGCCCCCTGATAGCCCGCCATGGTCGATGCAACGATTTGATATGGGGTATGAGCTGTTACAGGAACACTGTGCGGTGACTGTGTCACGGCATAGCGGGATTTTTTTATACATGTTCTCATAATTTTTCAGGTATGACCAACTGTTTGAGGGATCTTTTTGAGAGGACGCATCCCCCGAATCGGACGGATGTTATGTCTGACAAAAACTGTGACTTTTATCGCTATTGTATATTTTGTCGCTATGGAGAGTATGGCTGTCAGCGTTTTTTGAAAACTTTTTTTGTTGGAGGGGTCACAAGGGGTCACGACCCGGTCACGGGCGACCCCCCGATCATGGGCAGAGAACCCTGCCAGAGACGATTTTCCGAAGTGAAACTCACGTGACCTCAAGAGGAGTCGGGGGGGGATCATGGGGTCACCCCCCTCCCTTAAAAAGTGGTGAGAACTCGAAGATTGTTTCACAATCTTCTCAAGTCTGCCCTTCCTTTCGGAACGGCAGACACCCCCAACCGTCGGCAGGGAACCCTGCCAGAGACGATTTTTTTGGCGTGAACCATGCATGAGATCACAGGGGGTCGCATGGGTCATGGGGATACCCCCCTCCCTCCAAAATGTGGTGCGACCCCCTGCGACCCCCCCAATCATTTTTGCCGGGCCTGCTGTTGTGATCGTGCTTTTTACGACGGCAGACTTTGCCGGTTTTGGGGTTGGAAAAGTCTTTTGGGGTTGGGGGGGGTCGCATGGGTACACAGGTTGTGGGGGTGGCCCCCCCCACATGTGCGATATGGTGTGTCTCTGCCTGTCCTCAGATAGGATGTGATTGTCGCATCCGTGAGGTCGATTAGTGAAGTGATTGTGTGTTATTAAAAATTTTCCGAAAAAATCAAATAAAATCCGGAGAGTGGAACAAATAAATTTCAGAAAATTTCAATGGTGCTGAAAAAAAGGAGAAATTTACCGAAGTACATTCACCGCAGTGATTGTTGCCGGAACCGTTTTTGTGAATGGGATCGCTGCCCCTCCCCCGGGTGGCCGAATCTCGATATTCATATCAGTATTCTTTGGGGCAGGTACAATTGTGAACATGATGTAGACTTGATCATCGGAAGTCATAGTTGATTGTGATGAATAGAATGTACTGTTGACCACAGTCCCGGTTCCACTATAACTTAATATAGTCGGGGCAATGGTTGCATTAGAATAAACAATTTTCATTTTTGTCAGATCAATTGAAGGAGCTCCTGGTGCCAATCCAAGAGTCATATTAATTGTATCAATACCCGTACTCGGGGCAGATGCTATTCCATAGACACTGCCTTTCAACAGGATATTCGTGGTCGACTGTTCAACACCCTTATACACCGTCTCCTGCGCCTTCTGGGTTGTGAAGAACCCGGCGCCGAGTACGACATAGGAGAACACCGCCGCGACGACGACAAATGCGATCAGCACAATCGCCGCCTCAAGACCGGTGAACCCGTCATCATCTAAGTTACGTAACATATTTTTTCCTCGAGTTTTGTGGAATATACTGAAAGCTATGCATCGCCTCCAGTGCCACTGATGTGATAGGTAATATTTGTTTATATAAATATTTTGTGTGACCTTTTCACGTTTAAATTGCGCAGATTTTGATTTGTCGCAAAATCTGGGGAATTTGTAAAAAACCTGAAATTTCCTGATATAAAAACGGATTGGAGAATGCACAGCGATAGGTTCCGGCTGACAGGATTGCAGGTACCGGGAATATACCGGGCCGCAGGGAACTTTTGACTAAAAGAAGATGTCCATGCCGGTGCAAATCGCCGGTCATACGAGACCCTCCCCTGTTCACTACCGCCACGAAACCGGGATATGTGTCCGGTTCAGATACAATCAACCGGCATATGAGCTGAAATGCCCGTATTTTTTATGAGCCTGCTCGATAGGGAGAACATCTAAAATCTTCACGAGTTTTTCCGATTCGTACACCCGGTAAAATGCAGTCCAGGTCCTCCCTATATGCAACCTGTACAGAATATACCCGTCCTTTAGGCAGAACTTCTCTTTATCCCCCCGTTTCCCGGGATAAGGATTTTCGCCAAGTGCTGCCAATTTTGCCCGGATAATTCTCCGGCTTTTCTCATCAAAACTATTGATCTTTGCGGCCTGCTCCTGTTCGATGAACAGTGCAAAGGTCAATTGCGGATCTCCGAGAAGGGGACAAACGTACCTTCTTCCTCAATACGCTGCATATCCCGCGCAAGACGTGCTTTTTTCCGCTCCTCTATCATCTCGGAGAGGAGATCGGTATAGGTCTGGCCGGCAAGACGCATCTCTGCAAGATCCTTCCAGACGGGTTCCGCCACCGGGATTCGCTTTACTGCGGACATGATCATAGTGTAAGCATTGCCAACATGAAAAATATGATCATTCTGGCCATTTTGGATCATGAGCAGGAGGGTTACAAGAGGATTGGAGGGCGGGAGATCACCCGCTGACATATTGATATATCCCGGCAACCAAGTCATGTTTGATGCAGAAGGAGGACTACCAGTGGGTGATCTTCGCGCTGGGTTTACTGGTGGTCATTGCGCTTATCATCAAACCTGTGGCAACCCACGAACCTCCTAATTTCAGTATACCGGAATTGCCGGCACTGCCAAAGATGCCCCCCCTCCCCTCGGCACCGTCACCGATCTTGACAACATCGGTCATAACTCCGGTGACATCACCGGTCACTGGCATGCCGACGACAGCGGAGCCAACACCGGTGCCCACCGTATCAACACCGGTACCGGCACAAACGTTGCTGGTCTGGAACGGTACAGGGCAGACCGTGGGATTCGTGGACCCGGCTACGTATAACGTGAACCTGAGCACCTTTATCCCTCGCGATATAAATCAGACCCTTGACAAACAGACGCCATATCGTTCAACGAATTATACCTCTATCCTGAAAACCCCCATCACCGGTCAATACAGCGGCACGACGCAGGTTATCGATATCCCTTTCCCTTACTGGGAAATCTGGTACTCGGTGGATCCAACAGCTTCTGATTTGAGTGAACAAAGCGACGTATCAGTATCGGCGTCCGGTGCGCAGGGCTCATATTCAACTACCAAACCCTCTTTTACCATTGATGTAGTTGATGCAAACAATCCATCCCGGTTCGTAAAGACAATAACACCTTCAGGGAGTCTCGATCCTGCGCTCTGGAAAACCAATGACCCGCGCCCATGGAAAGAAAAAATCTTTGAAGGCAGCAGAAGTTATTATTTCATTATCACAGCAAGGTATCTCGCATCCTATAAGATTGATATCATGGTTCCCAACAACTACCTTGGGAAAATTTGAATTTTTTAAAAAAAATTCAGGTCGAAAATTTCGAGTGCGCTGCAATAAATTCCCTTACCAGCTGCGCCGCAACCGTTGCCGTCTGCCCGCAATCAAACGGGCTCACTTCTACATAATCAAAAGCAACCGCCCGCGGCGCAACGGTTAAAATAATGTCCCGGACATCCTGTGGCGTGAGCCCGAACGGCTCCGGGGTCCCGAGCCCCGGTGTCAGGCAGCAGTCGATCGCATCAGCATCGATGGAAAGGTACACGCGTTTCTGTCTCACAGCGTCCTTGATCTCCGTTACGATCGCGTCCATCCCGCGCCGGTGTATCTCGTCTGCGGTATAGAGGGTGAGTGACCGGGCGAGATCGAACTGGTCTTTTGTCCCGCTCCGTCCCCCCACAATGATGATATCCTTTACCCCGTCGTCAAGAATGCGCCGGGTGGTGCAGGCATGGTTGTACCGCGTCCCCCGGAACTCGTCCCGCAGGTCGAGATGAGCGTCACACACCACGTAGCAGTCGGGTTGTACCGCACGCACCGCCCCGGTCGTAATGGAATGTTCCCCCCCCAGCATGACGGGAATTTTTTTGTCCCGGATGATCTCCTGCACTGCATCAAAGACATCCGCCACCACATCCTCCGGCATCACGCCGGTATCGATATCCCCAAGGTCTGTCACCGGGATATCGTTAAAGTTGAGATCGAATGCGGGCATGTACCTTTCAAAATTATACGAGTACTCACGGATTGCACGGGGACCGTCACGGGTGCCGGGCTTAAAAGTGGTCGTGCTGTCGTACGGGACGCCGAAGAGGACATAACTGGCGTCGGTGTAACCGGAAACACAATTGGCAAAAAGACTGTTTTTAAAATTCTGCATAGGGTTGACCAGTAGGTTGTCAGTCGATCTTTTTCTTTCCCATGGACTCGATATACATGATCTCCTTTCCTACCTCAACATGCCCTTTTTTGTCTTCAGGGATCACGATCTCGAAGTTAGAAAAATCCTTCATGTCCATCAGCTGTGCCATGTTCCCTGCTATAGATATGACCTGCCCGCTTTTGCGCTCGACGACCGGCACGTATGTCTTTGCCGAGACCGGCTGCACGATCGACCGCTTCACACCGTCAAAAATCCCGACTGCATCGATCCGTGCCTTTGCCGCACCATGCTTGCCGGGCTTTGATGTTGCAATTCCCTGCACCTTACACGGCTCATCGTCGATAACAATATAGCGGCCTTCTTTGATCTTCCCGATCTCTGTCTGTTCTTTCATGAAACTGGCTCCTTGCTCCTATATACTCGCACGCGTTAGTAATTTATCTTTATTGCATTAATAAATACAACGGACAGTAAAATGCGACCGAAAGGGAGCATGAGAAGATATCCGTCAGGATACCTTTGAGCTGCGACCGAAAGGGAGCATGAGAAGATATCCGTCAGGATACCTTTGAGCTGCGACTATAATAGATAAGGAGAAAAAATCCGGCGGGCAGGTATGGAGTTCCTTTCAGCATGTGAAGAGATGGCACAGGCGGTCAAAGACGCGATCTGCGATCTCGAGGGGACACCGGCAGCAGGGGATACGATAAAGATCGGGGCCGACCTTACCCCGACCAAACGGATCGACCAGGCAGCCGAGGACTGTATCGTGGAATACCTCATCAGCCACCCGCTCTGCAGCATTCTTGTCAGCGAAGAACTCGGAAAAAAAGAATTTGGCGGCGGGAAGGGGACCATCTTCCTTGACCCCATTGACGGCACCTTCAACGCCGTTGCAGGGATCCCGTTTTACGCGCTATCCATCGCGTATGCAGAAGAAGGTGAGGTGCAGCAGGCATTTATACGCAACCTTGCCAGCGGGGAGACATTCACCGCGGTCAAGGGAAAGTTTTCACATTGCAACAAGAAGCCGATACGAGTTAGTACAACCTCCCATCTTGATGAATGCGCGATGAGCGTGTACGGCAGAAAGTTCGACCCGAGCCGGGTCATGCAGCTGGGCATGAAGATACGGCGCTGGCGCCTGCTCGGGGCATCGGCGCTCGAACTCTGTTATGTCGGCTGCGGCAGGATCGACGGGTTCATCGACCTCCGGGGCACACTGAGGGTGACGGATGCGGCAGCCGGGATGCTCGTCTGCACTGAAGCCGGCGGCAGGGTAACGGACCTTGAAGGCAGCACCATCCGGTTCCCCAACGAAGTGACCATCGGCAGGTGCCTTGCCGCCACAAATGGTGTCCTGCACCACAAGGTGATCGAATACCTGAGGTGACATAAAAAATCATGAAGATGCTCCTGGTTTCACGGATTGACAGCGGCGAAGCGCTCAGTTTCACAAGGCAGCTCGGAAGCGACCTTATTGCACGGGGGCATGAGGTCATCTTCGAGGAGGAGACTGCAGGGTCTATGGGCGTATCCGGTGCCGCGCTTGCATCTGCACCTGCCGACCTTGTCGTAGTTATCGGTGGCGACGGCACAATCCTGCGATCGGTCCAGCGGATGGAACGGCAGATCCCGCTTGTCGGGATCAACTGGGGAGAGGTCGGGTTCCTTGCAGATCTCGAACCAAAAAAGGCACTGTCGTTCTTAAGCGGCATTTCCGGGACGGTTAATGCCGAACCGCGGATGCGCCTTGCACTCAGCAGGGAAGGTTTGCTCCTTGGTGAAGCGCTGAACGAGGCGCTCATAATCACTACACGGCCGGCAAAAATGCTCCGGTTTTCCATCCTTGTCGATGGCGTGGTTGCAGAACAGTTCCGGGCCGATGGACTTTTGATCAGCACCCCTACAGGTTCAACCGCTTATGCGATGAGCGCCGGCGGCCCGATTGTCGACCCGCGGATTGAAGGAATTGTGTTGGTTCCCCTTGCCCCCTACATGCTCTCATCACGCCCCCACGTGATCAGCAGCGACAGGCACATCGAGATCCGGCTGGAGAGTGCCAAACCCGCAGACCTCGTCATTGACGGACAGCGGACTGTTGAGCTTGGAACCGACAATATTATTGAGGTAAAAAAATCAGTTCAACCTGCCTTGTTGGTGGATGCAGGGCAGAATTTCTTTGCAAAGGTTGACCGGAAGCTCAGGAGGCTCTGAATTATTTTTATTTTTCCCGGGAGATATACCTATAGATATCCTGTCATACTGATTTTTATCATAAAGAAATCCCGATAAATCTCTATATCGGTATATTATCGGTATATTTTTCTGTCCTGTATTTTTTTCAAACAAGGAAGTTCAGGTTTTTTTGGCTCTGTAGAAAACCTGATCTAAAACAGAGTTGTACCGACGACCGAAAGAGCTAAGGTACGGTGTCTCCTTACCTTGTTATGCAA
>LQYC01000029.1_pt1 | contig 90937 bp, 96 predicted proteins | sample 661771 | NCBI WGS metagenome assembly LQYC01 (sample SAMN03483023, study PRJNA281117) | bioreactor metagenome | isolation source: benzene-degrading methanogenic enrichment culture from a contaminated... | place: USA: oil refinery in Oklahoma | collected 2011-05
GCGGGGGCGGCAGGTGGAGCTGCCTGAGCCGCTGCGGGGGCGGCCGGGGCTGCAGCTGCTGCAGCCGCAGGGGGGGCATCGGAATCACCGGAGCCGCCCCCACCTCCATCACCTCCGCCGGAAGGGGGCGGGGGTGGCGGTGACGGCGGCACACCAACCTGGAAGCTCAGCTCTGTATACTCATCGTCGTTCTGACCATCATAGATTGCAGCCTTTAGCGCGGTGACGGCTTTATTGCTTTTCAGGCTCCCGGCTCCCAACAGGGTAAAAATATTTGTTCCTCCGCCCAACTGGAGGTTTTTGACATTATTCCCTGCATTGACGATATCAAACACGTTATTGTAACCGGGACTCTGGACGATTACCTTGTACTGGCCATCGGAGAGATCTGTATAGAGATAATCGACGAAATTTCCATCGATACCAGTCGAACGGGTCGTTTTCATGATAAAATTTGGTCCCATTACCCAAATCTGAACACCCAGCGGGTAGCTCCCGGGGGCTGTGCCCTGAATGGAGACATTTGTATTCCGCGGGAAGGACGATGAGGAGAGTGCAGCGCTGACCCCGGGTTTTACCAGTGTTACCGGCACAGAGTTAAAGTTCACTGTGCCTATATTGGCAAGGTCATTGGGGGAGCTCTCGGCAAAAACATTGTATGTCCCGTGATCGAGATTGACCGAGTGCGTATCCCATGACCATGACCATGTCCCACCGGCAACACCAGCTGACTGAAATGTTCCGGCGTTTCCATTAACCACTGAATTACTTGGAGGGTCTGTGCTCTGGATCTGTGCCCCGTTGGGTGGCAGGTTCGATCCATTGATGAAGAGATACGTGGTACCACTGACAGTATTATAACCGGTAAACTGGATTGTATCACCAAGATAATGGGTGCACCCGCCAGTGATGGAGATATTCACCTTTGTAGGATCCAACGGTGCCGGGGGGGTTGGGGGTGAGCCAAGGACGAGGAACTGCATCTTCGTGTAGGAATCGTCTTTGTTATAGTTATTGAGTGCAGTGAGGAGGGGGTAGGGTATACCGGGATTCTCAAGGCTGCCGGCCCCGAAGAGTGTGAATACATCCAGACCGGCGGCGCCCAGCTGCAGGTTAATGACATTGTTGCCGGAAGTTACGACATCAAACTGGTTATTTCCCATCGGGTGGTGGACTGCAATCATATATTCGCCCGGTGCAAGACCAGCCGTTGCAACAGGATAACTGTAGGAAGTATCCGGGTTCACCGGGTTCGTCGCCCTCAAAGCATAATTTTCCCCGGTGATCCAGAACGCGAGACCCGGCCCGGGATCACCCTGTGCAGTACCGACAGCAGAGAGCGGATCTCCCGGGTTTACTGTACTTCCCGGGCTGAGCGTTCCGCTTACCCACGGTTCATCGAATGTGATTGTCGTTGAATTGAAATTATTTGTCCCGATGTTGGGCAGATCATGGGGAGAACTCTCGGCATAGATCGTGTACGTGCCGGGGTCAAGGTTGTACGTATGTGTATCCCAGTTCCATGACCATGTCCCCCCGCTCGCAGCCTGCTGGAATGTTGCCGGGTCTAAATCAATGACAACAAAAAGCCGGGGGTCCGCATTCTGGATTTGGGAACCCTGCATGTGCAGGTTCGGGCCGGTGATGAACAGGTAGGTTGTCCCGCTCGCGGTATTTGCCCCGGTCAGGTGGATAGTTTCACCGATATAATACGGGGATGCCCCTGCGGCCGAGATTGTTACCGCAGCATTCGATGATATCGGAGGGGACGGGGGAGAACCGGCAACGGTAAAGGAGAGATGAGTATATATATCGTCGATATTCGGGTCATCGAATGCCACCTTGAAATAATCCCTGAAAGTCCCCCATGGGAGATACTTCAGGCTGCCGGGCCCTAAGATCGTCGCGACATTCGGCGTGGCCCCACCCATCTGCAGGTTCCTGAGATTGTTTCCGCTTTTCACGAGATCGAACTGGTCGTTTTCCATCGGGTGCTGGACGATTACATCGTACGTCCCGGGCGAAAGATAGGATGTTGGGATCCCGCAGGAGAACGATTCGGAACCGAATGTGCCGGCATTCATCAGCACCAGATAATTAGTTCCCCGCACCCAGCAATTAACCCCTGGAGTCGGGGAGCCGGTTGCCGTACCGTTTACAAAGAGATCATCCCCGGGATTTATTGTCGAATGGGTAAGGGATGCTGTTACGAATGGTTCGGCAAGAACGACTGATATCAAAGCATATGTCGTGGAAGACAGATGATCCTGATCCCGGGGATCGCTTGCCGCATAGATAGTATATGTTCCAGGATCGAGGTTGATTGTATGGGTGTCCCAGTCCCATGAGTAGGGATCTCCGGCTGCAGACTGGAATGATGCCGCGTTCCCGTCCATGACTGGCCCATTCCGTGGATCCGTACTCTGGATCTGTGCTCCGTAGAGTGGCAGGTTCGGACCGGTTATGAAAAGGTAGGTTGGCCCTCCGGTTACTGTATTATTTCCATAGAGTGCGATCGTTTCCCCGAGATAGTAACTCTGGGGACCGGCAGCGTGAAGGGTGACAACTCCTGCCGTCACATGACCCGGGAAAAGTCCCATAAAAAAAAAGAGCGAGAAGCCGATGAAAAAAAGAAAACGGACTCGAGCTGCCACCTTCATAATATCCCGGATAATATTTCCAATATTACATGGTCATCCTTAAAAGAACATAAATATTCCGAAATGATTTATATAATAATTTAATCCTTCACATCAAATCCGACAGCCGCCTTCCCCCGCTGCTCTCGCACCGCTCCTTATACCTGCACCGGTTGCAGGGGGCGTTGAGAGGTTGGTGCGGGACTTCCCCTTCCCGTATCGACCGGACTTTGTGCAGGGTCGAGAGGAACTGCCGCCGGTCGCGGGGCTGGATGGCATGATACCGCGAAACGCCATCCGGGATGTATTCCACAAACCCGCCGGTCACCTCTTTTCCGGTCATTTCCTGGAGGCAGATCGCACAGCCTGTGATCCGGAGCCTGTCTGCTGCATATGTGCCAAACGGCATTGCACCTGCGGCACGGACGATGGAGAACACACCGTCAGCCCCGATCCGGTCCACCATCCCGACAACCCCGTACTTTTTTGATACAACCCGGACATCGGTCTGGTCCGCGGGTTTCCATTCATGGCGGTTGCACACCGTGATGCATGTGTCCAAGAACGTTCTCTGTGCGGGATCAATTCCGGGGCGGACAGCGAGGACTTCTGCCCAAATCGATACGGGATCAAGGGGTTTACCGAGGTGATATGAGACCTGTTTGCAGATGGCGTAACGGTCGGATTCGGTGTGCGGTTCATTGCGCTCGTAATAGAACCGCACCGGGCAGGCATGGCAACGCACAAGGTCAGAGATCGTGATGGATTCAGGGTGATCGGGCAGGATGATCCCTCATACATCGTGGGGAAATGATCAGGTTATACTTATTGTCCGGTGTGCAGGCTGCCACCGGTTCACAGGATTTCGTGCAGGGAAAAAAACCATCTTACCAGATACTGCATACCATGAATGACCTGTCCATCATGCCCGGCCCCCTCAAGACCGGTCCCTGACCAATGTTTCATATCTTCCGGGACAAACGTATACTCCATGGCAGGACAGGAAATTTCCGTCAATATCCCCCCGACACTTGACCCGGTGTACAGCAACATGATCCAGATCGCGTACAAGGACGATGAGTTCACGTTCATGTTTCTCCACCAGCTCCCGCAGGTCAACCAGGCGAGGGCAAAGGCGATCGTCTCCATTACACCGACGCACGCAAAGAACCTCCTCGCGGTACTCACAAAGACCGTCAGTGATTACGAGTCAAAGTTCGGGACGATCTCCCCACCGCCCGCTGATTCAAAAGGTGCTGATAGTGTGACCACGCTGCGCGGGTACTCTTAAAGCCCCATATTTTATTACGGCAGGGGTCGATATTGTGAGGTATTGCGCCGCCGTGGCTTAGCGGCATAGCGGCTGATTCGTAATCAGCAGGTCGAGGGTTCAATTCCCTCCGGCGGCTTTTCTCATTTTTTGGTTTTTTAATACAGAACCTTGGGAATATTACTGACCGAGCCGCTTATCTGGATTGTTCTCTAAAATAAAATAACAGATGCCTGACATTCTTCCCCACTCCCGTCCGGGGTTTGTCTTCAGTGCTGCCTTTGCTATCTTCGGGGTAGTGGTTGCGCCACTCACCCTTGCAGGATTTGCAGGAGTGCCACTCCTTCACATGATCTCGCTCATCGGTTCGATCCTCGTGTTCCAGCCATTTGCCGCATCTGTCGGGGTGGTCCTCGGCATTCCGCCCCTTATAATCCTTGGCACGATGGCATCGGTGGGCATCGGGGCTATCATCGGCATCCTTGCCCTCTGTGACCTGTTTACAAACCGCTGGCAGAAGTTTGACAAGGCGGTCCATAACGTAAACGAACAGGCGCACCGTTCGGCCGGGTTTCAGAAATACGGGATGCTGATGTTCATCCCGTTCATCTGGGTGCCGGGTCTCGGGCTTTATGGCTGCACGCTCATAGCATGGCTCCTCGGGTGGAGGCAGATCCGGCATATCATGATGCTTTTTTTAAGCTGGATGATTGCAGCTGCTCTTATCCTTGGTGCATCGCTGGGAATTTTAATCGCCCTTTCATAATGAGCCTCCGGTTCCATCGGGACCATATGTACGTGCAATAAGAAGAAACGGGATTTTTTCCTTTTTTTAAAAAAACAGGACTTATTTGGTACACTTGATATGGGAGGATACACCAAAATTGTTGCATGAGGATGAGAGAGTTATTGAATAAACAAAATCCAGATTATTATACTATTTCCCGGAGCCTGAAAAATGGGTAATGATATAAAAATTTTGGCAAAAAATACCCTTGGTGACAAATTTGAGTCGGGCGATCTGGGGGAGATGAGCAACAGAGAGTTGAAAAATATGGTGTCTGATATCCTCGCAGAAAAGCTCGGTAACCTTCTGGAAAACGATCCGGAACCCAAATAATTTTTTAATTCCGGTTTTTATTTGTATCAGCAAAAAATTCAGGCATCTCCCATTTTCATTTTTTAATGTCGCAATACATAAGGAAAACTTTTTTTAATTATCAATGGCTCTGGAGATAGGTCAACAACCGGCACTTTCCCTCAGCCTGGTGTGTTATCGGGTAAGTTTCGATAGGGTGGGACATATACAGCAGGCACTTTTCCCCGATACATTCCTTTTGGCCACTCGCATTTGCCATGGAAATCGGACAGACTTTCATTACCAGCTATTTTGGATGTCTTTGCACAATTGTATTTTGATCCTGGTTTAAAATTTCACCAGATATCGGGCTGATACGGAAACTCTCACGATTTGGGCAGAGCGAGGTGATGGTTCTTAGATATTTCGAATACTCGAAGATTTTCTGATGAAAATCTTCTCAAGCTCACCCCCTGATGGGGGTTCGCATACACAAAACACGTATCATTTCATACCACAAACCTTTCCTGTAAATACAATGAACACCCGCGAGATCATCTCAGCTGCAAAATACCTTGCATCCACAAAACCCTCGTTCCTCCTCTCAGAGCTGTGCACGTATCTCACCGATGATCTCGCGGTCAGCGGATTATATCGAATACTTTCCCCCCACCTGCCCCGCCTCAACCTCGCAGCAACCAGGATCAATGACGATTATGAGATCTCCCGGATCATCCCCGCAAAACCCTATGTCCTGAACCAGAAAGAACGGGAGCGTCTGGATAATTTCTTTGCTGCACGCACACTGCCGGCTGCTCTTGAACAAACGATCGAACGCTACATCTCAAAAAAAGTGGGAAAGGAGTGGTCAGATCCGGTCATCCTTGAACGCCTGCGGCATGCGATCGTTGCGCAGAAAGATGATTACTGGAAACCCGCGGACCGACGCTCGTTGCGGTATATCAAAGGTTACAGCGTGCTCGGGTATCTCGCGTACCATTTCCCGGTCTATTTCATGCAGACCCAGTACCTGCTCTCGATGCTTGCCCGCGACGGGCTGCTGAAGAGCTCCATGACCGTGATGGATGCCGGTACCGGCCCGGGTGTCGTGCCGCTTGCAATTGCAGAATTCTATTCGCAGCTTGAGCATGCAAAGGCCACAGTGTATTCAGCAGAACGGTCGGAGGAGCACATCGAGGCCTTCATGTACCTCCGGGAGCATTGCACCCAGAAAGGGGAGAACGCCAGCATCAAGCCCCCGATAAAGGCGGATCTCACCACCATTGACCCCGGAAAAATTCCTCAGAAAATCGACCTGCTGGTCTTTTCAAATGTCCTCAACGAACTGGGTGCCGCTTCACCGGAAGAGCTTGCTGATCTCGTCATGAAATTTGCAGAACGGCTCTCCCCGGACGGATCGGTTCTCATTGTTGAACCTGCCGAAGAAACTACCTCGACGCAGCTGCGGGTATTGTCGCTCGTATTAAAAAAGCGGGGGCTTACCATCCACAGCCCCTGCTCGTTTATCCGGGGGACGGACTGCACACCGGACCGGTGCTGGAGTTTTGTTACCGCACCGTCCATCCGGCCAACCCGGCTGATGGGGGCGCTTGCAGCATGCGATGAGCCGTTCCGGTACGTGAACACCGATATCAAATACAGTTATGTCGTGCTCACAAAAGATGGGAGAACGAGGGAGCAGTACCGGGTGCCGGCCAGGTCCCGGGTTTTACGGTTGTCACAGGTACACCGCCACGTGGACAAACGGGTCAATATAATCGCTTCAAAGATGTCAGAGGACCTTGGCGATGCAAAAAACCACATGTTCCGGCTCTGCGATGGTTCGGCAAAAAAGCCGGTGTATGCGGTGGTGCCGTCCTATCACATCACACCGGAGAACGAGGCGATTGTTGCTCGACCATACGGCACCATCCTTGAACTGGACAATGTGCTCGTGCGGTATAATCCAAAACATGATGCATATAATGTGCTGGTGAGCCGGAATACACGGATAAAACAACCAGCCTGATAAACCTGAATATTGATGTGTGCGGTTCATCAGTCGTTATAATTATTATCGGAATTTTAAAAAAGTGCTAAGCGTAGAAGAGCAGGACATATCGTTTATCGGGAATTGTTCCTTTATAATACTCTACGATCTCAACGAAATTGACAGAACTCCAATCCATGAAGTGTCGGTAATCCTTACAAAAAAGGAGTGATAGCAGTTTATTGTGGCAGAAGTCCCTCTCTGCTATCCGCTTCTCTCTCGGCCACTATCAGGGGTTAATAATACTTGATAATGACGATACCGGAGCCGCCAGCGCCGCCGTTGCCCGTATTACCGCTGCCGCCACCGCCACCACCGGTATTCGCTTGTCCGTTTGTACCAGCAACACCATCACCACCTGCGCCGCCGCCACCGGCACCGCCACTACCAGCTACACGCAACGAGCTGCAACCGCCGCCGCCGCCACCGGCATATGTTACCGATACATCGGTAATAGAAGATGCGGTTCCCGCACCTCCATTGCCGGCAACAGAGTTAGTTGCAGCGCCACCAGCAGCACCGGCTCCACCGCCGCCGCCACCAAGATAATTGGAGGTTCTGGCCCCAGCTCCACCAGCATTTCCCTGACCAGCTGTGCCCGATCCGCCAGCGCCATTTGATGTTGCGCCACCGCCACCGGACCCTCCGGTTGCTCCGTTACGAGTTGGGTTGGTAGTTCCACTACCGCCACCGCCTCCACCGGTTGCGGTAATCGATGCAAATACAGAGTTGCCTCCGTTTGTACCACGAGCCGTCAGACTTGTTGATCCTGCGCCGCCTCCTCCAACCGTTACCGTCTGGGAACCGGATAAACCGGTCAATGTGCCGGTGAGGAATCCCCCAGCTCCGCCGCCGCCACCGTAACGCCCTCCACCACCGCCTCCTGCCACGACAAGGTATTCAACGGTAGTTACACCTGAAGGCACGCTCCAGGATGTTGTTCCGACCGTCGTGAAAGACTGGATGACATAATAGCGGAATATGTCGGCGGGTGAGGTCGCAGATGTCCCACCGGGCGTGGTTACGGTGATGTCAACGGGTCCGGCTGACCCAACCGGTGAGACCGCTGTGATTGAAGTCGCGCTGTTAACAATGTACGAAGCTGCCGGGGTGCTGCCAAAGTTAACTGCCGTCGCTCCTGTGAAGTCTGTTCCGGTGATCGCTACCGAGGTTCCGCCCGTTGCCGGACCCAACATCGGTGAAACGCCGGTTACGGTCGGGAGAGTCACATAGGTATATGCACCCGTCCCGGTTGCAGTGCCGCCGGGTGCTGTAATAACAACGTCAACAGCCCCGGCTGCATGTGCAGGTGTGGTCGCCGTGATCGATATGTCGCTCACAACCGTGAACGAGGTTGCTGCTGTACCGCCAAACGTTACTGCAGTCGCCCCGGCAAACCCTGTCCCGCTGATTGTGGCTATGGTACCACCAGCTGTCGTGCCGAATGCCGGTAAGATACTGCCAAACGTCGGGGGAGCGACATACGTATATGCGCCCGTACCGGTTGCAGTGCCGCCGGGTGCTGTAATAACAACGTCAACGGCTCCGGCTGCATGTGCAGGTGTGGTCGCCGTGATCGATGTGTCGCTCACAACCGTGAACGAGGTTGCTGCTGTACCGCCAAACATTACTGCGGTCGCCCCGGTAAACCCTGTCCCGGTAATCGTCACACCGGTACCGCCCGCTGTTGTTCCGGACGTCGGTAAGATGCTCCCAAACGTCGGGACGGTTGGTGCTACATACGTATATGCGCCCGTACCGGTTGCAGTGCCGCCGGGTGCTGTAATAACAACGTCAACAGCCCCGGCTGCATGTGCAGGTGTGGTCGCAGTGATCGATGTGTCGCTCACAACCGTGAATGAGGTTGCTGCTGTACCGCCAAAGGTTACTGCAGTCGCCCCGGTAAATCCTGTCCCGGTGATCGTCACACCGGTACCACCCGCTGTTGTTCCGGACGTAGGTAAGATACTGCCAAATGTCGGGACGGTTGGTGGTGCGGTTGTCGTGGTTCCTGTCGGCATTTGGAGTGTGCCGAAATATGCCGATGATAATACGAGCGTGCCCCCACCACCTGTATAGACAATATGGACGGTCTGGGGTATGGGGGGGCAGGGGCTTGAGGTGTAGGTAAGAGTGTCGCCGATACTCCACGAGGCCCATACCGGGTTCCCATTATTCGCAAAATTGGCAGTCTGGTCTGTGCCATCAACGAGGATTTGGAATGTAGTCTTGTCAAGCAAGTCACCACCCTCGTGGGAGAGTGTAAGCATGCAACTCTTGTTTGAAATGCTCGCACTCAGAACCGGGATCTTCTCAGGAGGCGGCTGAGACCAGAGCACAACCCCGACAATAGCAATACCGACGACGACAATACTGATGAGCATGACACTCCCGATTACTTCCGAGACCGCATTTTCATAAGGAGTGTCACCATTCTTCCGCCGGTCCTTCTTTCTGCCCATGTCCAAATCGAACTGCCCCATCATCAACCTCCCTGCACAGTTGCACTCAAATTCGCCCGCAACCCTTCGACATGCATATCATATTGTAAATTCGTGGAATCTGAACCAGTGAAGTATATGAATGCCCCAACACCCGACAATCCCGTCCGATAATAAGTATCCGGAATTCCCTGAGAGATATTTGCTGTAGAATTGAGACTCCGCAGCCAGGATGCTACAGCCCTGCTGTCATTTGAACTCATGCTGATATTGATCCATTTTGTATTGTTGTAAGTGAGCGAATAGGGAAGATCCTGAATGTTTGTCACCTGGGTCTTCACCTGTGCAGGGCTGTTGCCTCCGATGTTTCCGGTATCCGCCTGCTGGAATGGCAATTCGATAATATTTACTCCGATGACCCGGGTCCAGCAGTTATAGGAGAACGTGATGGCTGACGGTAGTTTTACTGATGTGCCATCATCCTGCTGGAGAAACACACCCCCGTTCTGGTAATAATATGTCTGGGGGATCCAGTAGTTATTGTTCGCAGTGTATTCAAGAGAACCAAGAGCAAGTGAATGGGTTGCCACCTTTTCATATTCATCGGTGAGCGAAACAATGCCGTAACCTGAAACAAGTGTTCCGTATTTGGTGAACGTTACAGTCATCGGGTAAGGCTGATCTGCCAGATTATTTTTTAGCCCATATGCATCATCGAGAAGGTTGACTGAGTAATTGCGCACGCTGCTCCATGGCTGAATATTCTTGTATACCGTGTAATCCTGGAGGGTGACCACTCCGCCTTTGCTGATATCGATCGTAATATCCGTACCCGTGTACCGGATACCATCAGCATAATTACAGCCACCGGGGTTACAACTCGTGGAATAATTGTAATATGTGGTTCTCGGATTCACTGTCACATTCACAGACCAGTTCTGCGCCTGTTGCACCAGCACCGAGCGTTTTCCTGAAGAATAATCCGAAGGTGTTGTATCTGAAATATTGACAATGAATTGTTGAGGGGTAGCATTTAACACAAAGGATCCCGGCACAAGAGTTTGGTTTGATACAACCTTGCCGTCCCGTATCAGCCCCCTTGACTGAACAGTGAGTACCTCCTGCCTTTGGTTCAGCGCAAGCATCCCGCTGGAAGGAATCGGATTCATGACCGGAATGATGGAAAATCCACCCCCCTGAGTCGCGGTTCCTGCAGTCCCGAGATTGAATGTCGTGCTCATCGCTGTACCGACCTGACTGTTCGTCCAGAGTGCATCGACACCGACCTTATACTTGACGAACTCGTCCCTGATCTCGTTCATGTGGAGGATCTCGTTTTCGCGCCCCTGTGCCGGCACTGCATACGTGAGATAGATTGAGAACGCGGTCATGATGACAACGAGGATAAGGATGAACCCTATAACCTCGGAAAGTGCGTTTTCACTGCGGGGAGGTTTCATAGCTGGTTCCGGAGTCATTTTGTTGTTATCGATTCCTTTGTTTCGTCATATGATAATAATTGGTAAAATACTTCTCTGTTGAGAAAAGGATGAGGTAGAGAATAGTATGAAAATACTGCAAGTATTAGTTGAATAAACTAATGAGAAACTACGTGAAGTTAAAAAAAATTCCAATTTTAAAATCAATATTCTGATTTTCCCGTTCCATCTCAACAAGCATTTTGAATTCATAACACTAAAAATAGAGAATGCTTAAGCGAGGCGTTCCTGCCTTTATGCGGATTCTATGACTCTTTCCAAAGGTTGTATCCTCTGTCACAAAGGTGCAAAGATGGTGCTCTTTGTTACGGGACGCTGCGACCGTTCGTGCTGGTACTGCCCGCTCTCATCTGAACGGAAAGGTAAAGATGCAGTCTATGCAAACGAGCGCCGGATTGAAAGTCCCGCCGAGATGATCACGGAGGCAGAGGCCATGAGCGCCCTTGGTACCGGGGTCACGGGGGGTGAGCCGCTCCTCTGCATCGACCGGGTCGTTACCTACTGCGATGCGCTCAAAAAGCACTTCGGTAAGGACCACCATATCCACCTGTATACCGCAAAAGCCCCCTCTGAAGAAGACCTCCTCGCACTAAAAGGTCTTGTTGACGAGATAAGGCTCCACCCCCCCCGCGAGTGCTGGGAGGATATTCTCAATTCGGATTATATCCGTGCAGCAAAGCGGGCAAAAGAACTCGGGTTTGATATTGGCATGGAAGTGCCCGCGCTTCCCGGGCTTAACCACCTGATCCCTGCACTCCCGTACCTTGACTTCCTGAACATCAACGAACTCGAATGGGGCGAGACCAATGCCGATGCTATGCGGCTGAGGGGATTTGAGCTTGCCGACGGGGTGCACAATGCGGTTCAGGGTGCGCAGGAATGGGCAGATGAACTCCTCAAAAACGATAAAGTCCACTGGTGTTCATCGACCTTCAAGGACTCGGTGCAGCTGCGCGAACGCTTAAAACGCATCGCCCGCAACACCGCGCGCCCGTTTGATGAGGTGACCGATGACGGCACCGTGGTATATGGCGTGCTGGAACCGGATCTTGGTACCATGGCTACCTGTGCCGATTATTGCCGGAGGGAACTGGGCGAGGAATGTTTTGCTCCCTGCGGGGACCACATCGAGACAGCGTGGTGGGCATTAGAAAAACTCGGCGATCGCCTTGCTGGTAAAAAGTATGTGATTGAACGGTACCCGAACGGGGGCATTATCGTGGAGGTGACCCCGCTGTGATCCGCGAAGCCCTGCTCGAACCGCTCTATGAACGAATCCTCCGCATGCAATTTGGCCATATCCCGCGCCATATTGCAATCATCCAGGACGGGAACCGGCGTTATGCGCGGGCGATCGGGATCAACACCTCGGAGGGTCACCGGGCTGGTGCGGAGAAGACCGAGGAGATGCTTGACTGGGCCCACGAGCTGGGAATCCGGCATATCACTCTCTATACATTTTCTACGGAAAATTTCAGTCGCGATGATGAAGAAGTCGGCCAGCTCTTTGCGCTGTTTAAAGAGAGGTTCATCCGCGTCCTCACAGACGAACGCGTCCACAAGTACAGGATCCGTGTCCAGATGGTCGGCGACAGGTCGCTTGTCCCCCCGGATCTCCTTGAGGCAATCAGTGAGGCAGAAGAAGCGACAAAAAATTATTCGGGATTCTGCCTCAATATCGCCCTTGCGTATGGCGGGAGAAACGAGATTGTGCTTGCAGCCCGCGACATCCTGTCATCAGTGGAGGGGGGTGCAATTATGCCGGACGCCATTGATGTGAAGATGGTCGAATCGCACCTGCATGGAGGGAAGGGGCTGCCGCCGGTTGACCTGATCATAAGGACCGGGAACGACTGGCGCACGTCAAATTTTTTGCCATGGCTTGCAAACGGCCACGAATCCGCGGTCTATTTCTGTGCGCCGTACTGGCCGCTTTTCAGGAAGATCGACCTCCTCCGGGCGATCCGCGTGTATGACCAGCGGATGATCTCAAAACAGTGATGGTTTTTTTTCGTACATTACCTTCACCCTGCATACCGCTGGCTCTATATCCCTTCTGTTAAAGAATAGAAGATAGGGAAGACATGACTGCACGCAAAGGAGACGCGACCCAGTGGCGGCACACCTCGGTCCTCATCCGCGACGATATTTTTTCTCTGGCACAAAAACAGGGCCTTAACCTCAGTCATGAATGCAACCAGGCGCTCGCAGACCGCCTCGGAGTGGATTACCGCCAGCAGCAGCTCCCGTCAGAGACCCGTGCTGATCCGGTCATTATTGCAGCAGAGCAAAAACCCGGCCCCGCATCCCGTTTTTCGCCGCAAAAAGATCAGATCATTCCCCCGGTTCTGAACGCAGATGACCCCAAAACACCTGCCAGAGTCCTGCTTCAGAAAAAAGAGCCTGCAGCCCGTATCCCGCATCCAAAACGGGAAATTGCGCCTGTACAAAAACAGGATAAACCGCAGGACTCTCCTGTCCCGTCTACCCATCCGGAAGCATCTGCGCGGCTTCCAAAAAAGAAGGGGGCAAAAAGCACTGAGATAAAAGGAAAGGAGAACGCAGTCCGGCGGTTCGTGAACGAAAAGGTCTTACGCACCGATGCAGAGGGCAATGAGGGCAGTGCTGTACCAAAAGATGAAATGTACCAGCGGTTCATGAGGTGGTGCCGGGCACACTCCGTCTCCCCGATTCCTGATAAGCGGTCATTTGGTATCGCAATGAAAAACCGGTTCGTAATACAGGACGGGACGGCCAATAATGAACCCTGCTGGATCAATGTGAAACTGATTTAGTCGTTACTTTGCAATCGTTATTTTCCAAAACGGCGGGCCCGTGACTGGTAGTCCCGGAGGATCCGGAAGAAATCCACTTTCCTGAAGTACTTCCAGTTCACATCGGAGAAGAATAGTTCAGAATATACCGATTGCCAGATGAGAAAATCGGTGAGGTGGGCTCCCCCGCTCTTGATTACGATATCCGGGACGTATTTGAAGGTCAGATATGACTCAAGCAGCCGTTCGTCAACCGTACCGGGGGGGATTTTGTCCTCTGCCATCTTCCTGATGCAGGACGTTATCTCTTCCCGGCCGCTTTTTCCAATCGCCACGACGACCTCAAGGCCCTCGCCTCTGACCTCCTCCTTGTCCTGGTAATGAAGGACAAGCCGGGCAATCCCCCCGATTTTATGAATTGCAGGCAGGCACCGTCCCATGACATCAGGTAACGGTGTGCTTACATGAAACGTGAGCCCAAGTATCGTGTTCTCTTTTGACCCTGCCTGTTTTTCCACGTGTGCTGAAATTTCATTGCACCAGCCTGTAACAAGCGCAAGGTTTTCAGGAGCTAAAGCCATGTCCTGGCCGCTGATCATGAAACAGATCTGCACCGGAAGGACTGTGATCTTCCGTTTGAGCATCTGTTCATAAAGCCAGTAGATCATCTGTGCTTACTATTGCCTGCCTCCATACATAGCCTTGATGATCTATCACAGAGATATGAAAAGACCGATGCCTTAAAAGCAGAGGGATACAGGACGGCGTTTTATGACCTGAACCGGTACGCCCGCTTCGTTATGATTAATTCAATTAAACAAGGGGCATAAAGACGCAGCCCATTATTACGCAGGGAGATTTAGGGGATCCGAAATATTCATGATTTAGGGCATCCTAAATATCTGGCAATGGCCTCGGAGCAGCTCGAAGAGTACTTAGAAGCAATCTACGATATCGGGGAGAAAGAAGGCACTGCAAAGACCACATCGATTGCAAAATGCCTGAAGGTGACCCCCGCAAGTGTCACCGAAGCCCTGCAGAACCTGTCGGAAAAAGGGTACGTAAGTTATGAGCCGTACCGGGGAGCGACCCTCACCGGATCAGGACTGGAGCTGGCACGGAAGGTCAAGCGTCGCCACCGCCTTCTTGAGGTCTTCTTAACAGATATCCTCAAGATCAGGAACGAAAATGTCCATGACGAGGCATGCAGGATGGAGCATACGCTCTCGGACGAAACCGAATGTGCGCTCTGCAAGATGCTGCACGCCCCCTCGCGCTGCCCCCATGGCAGCCTGATTCAGCCCTGCAACCGTGAGGTTGATGACTGCAGCGGCTGCCTGATGGGAGAACAGAAATCCTCCGAGATACGGGAGGAGCCGATCGTCTCCGTTTCCCACCTTGAGCCCGGGCAAGGCGGCACGATCATGTTTATCCGTGGCGACCGGAAGGTTGTCCAGCGCCTTTCAGATCTCGGCCTTACGGTTAAAACCGTCATCTCCCTTATCCGGAAAGCCCCGATGGAGGGGCCGGTTGAAATTGCCGTGCGCAGAACAAAGCTTGCGATTGACCGGGCAATCGCTGACGATATCTTTGTCTCCCCTGTTCCGGAGCAGGCCTGATGCCGGAACGGGAACGGAGCAGGAGGAGGTTTGGACTGAAAAATAAGGTCGCAACTGACGCCAGCTGCCCCCCGGCTGATTTCACTGTAGTACTTGCCGGCAATGCCAATGTCGGGAAAAGCGCAACGATCAACCAGCTGACCGGTTCAGAACAGGTGACCGGTAACTGGCCCGGAAAAACCGTTGAGTGTGCGGGCGGGATCCTCCAGCATGAAGGGTACAGGATCCATATCATCGACCTGCCGGGAATTTACTCGTTATCCACGTACTCCACCGAGGAGAAGGTCTCCCGGGAGTTCATCCTCAATAACCATCCTGACGTTGTCATCAATATCGTTGATGCATCTGCCCTTGAACGCAACCTCTTTTTTACGCTCCAGCTGATAGAACTGAATGTCCCTCTCATCGTTGTCGTAAACCAGACAGACCTTGCGGCAGAAAAAGGCATCTTTGTCGATACTGAGGTGCTTGCGGAGGTGCTTGGCGTCGCTGTGGTACCTACTGTTGCGATCCATGGAAAAGGGATGGCCGCCTTGTCAGACGCCATCGTTGCCACCGCAAAGAACAAGACACTGCCCCGGCAGATCCCTTACGGGAGGGAGGTCGAGGACCGCATCATGCAGGTCACCGCACTCCTTCCTTCGGATCCGGCGCTCGCCCCTTCCCGCTGGACAGCTATCAGGCTCCTTGAGAATGACCCAGATATTCTCCGCATGGCAGGAGAGCATGCACCGGCAGCAGTCAAGGCAGCCCGCCAGTATGCCCGGGAGCTGGAGATGATGCATGGTGAACCATCCGGCATCATCCTCACCGGGGAACGGTACCATACCGCCGAACGCATTACCCGCAGCGTGATGGAGATCCGGCAACCTTCCCCGGCCGATATCCCTTTTTCAGACAGGCTCGACAGGCTCGCGCTTCATCCTGTTGCCGGCTATGCACTTATCTTCCTTGTGATTGGGGGGCTGCTTGTCTGGACCTTCATCATCGGGGAGGGTATATCCGAATACCTCATTGCCATTTTATCCTCGATATCTCCCGTCCAGCCGTTTATTGCCGGGTCAGTCACCGATATTCTCTTGTTTGGGGCATGGACGGGACTTGTTGCGGCATTGACCCTGATTGTGCCATACGTCCTCCCCTTTTACCTCTTCCTCTCCATAATCGAAGATTCAGGATACCTCACCCGCATCTCGATGATGCTGGATCAGGGGATGCACCGGCTCGGGTTGCACGGAAAAGCGATCATCCCGCTAATCCTCGGATACGGGTGCACTGTGCCGGCCTGCCTTTCCTGCCGTATCCTCGAAACCGGCAAACAGAAGCTGCTTGCCGCATTCCTGGTGACTCTCATCCCATGTTCAGCCCGCACCATTGTTATCCTCAGCGTTGTGGCGACGTTCGTGAATATCTGGTGGGCGCTTGCTCTCTATCTCTTTAACATCCTGCTGGTGATTATCCTTGGCAGGATCGCATTCAGGGTTGTTGAAGGTGAATCTGTCGGCATGATCATGGAGATGCCTGAATATCACGTTCCGTCGGGATCGGTTGTGCTTGCGCAGACCTGGGCGCGGACAAAATCCCTCATCTGGATCGTTCTGCCCGCGTATATTATCGGGGGTATAGCGATCAGCGGTGCTTACAGTGCCGGGCTGCTTGATCCGATAAATGCTGCCCTTTCACCAATTACGGTCACCCTGCTGGGCCTTCCGGTTTTGACCGGTGTCGTGTTTGTCTTTGGCATCGTAAGAAAGGAGATCACGATACTCACCCTTGCTGCTCTCTTTGGCACGACGGTATTCTCCTCGGTCCTTTCCCCGGTACAGCTGATTGTTTTTGCCCTTGTCACGATGATCTACACCCCCTGCATCTCGACAATCTTTGTATTCCTGTCAGAATTCGGGTGGAAAAAGGCAGCAGCAGTCATTGCATCCGAGACTGCCCTTGCTGTCATCCTCGGGGCGGTTGCCTATCGCCTGCTTTCCCTTTTCATGTGAAAGGGACGGTAACACTGCTGTTCATGCTATGGATCCTTCCCTCAGATAGCCGGGAATTTTGCGGCAGGTTGTAACCCGGATTATCGGACAATGACCGCCCCTTTTTTTATCGGAGCACTTATAAATCTTCTGATGAAATGATTGTGCATTAGATGTACAACTTCAAGTCAGGGATAACGCAGATCGACTCGGTTTCCGGCGGTTTTGAGGCGGGGGCGAACTTCCTCGTACTGGCACCCCCCATGAGCCTGGCCGAGGAACTTGCATTGTTCCTGACCAGGCCTCAGCTGGGGGAGTACGCTATCGTGCTCTCAACGAATGACCGGGCTGCGGAGGTTGTCGATGCGTTCAAGGTCATGGGTGTTGATAAACGGTATGTCGGGACCATCGACGCTATCACCAAAAGCTCAACTCCAGGTATCGCTGATACGAACCGGCTGATGTTTGTCGCAAGCCCGACAGACCTTACCGGGATTGGCATCAAATTCTCAAAAATGGTCGAAACGATCTTTGACGGGGAGTTTTCCGACGGGGAGTCCGGGCTTTTCCCCCCGCCGGTGAGGTTTTGTGTCAACTCTGTTTCCACCCTCCTAATGTACCGGAAGCTCGAAATCCTGTACCAGTTCCTCCATGTGCTGACCTCAAAACTCAAGAAGATCGATGGTGTTGGATTTTATCTCTTAAACAAGGAGTCGTTTGATGAGAAGACTATCTCGCTCATCAAACAACTGATGACGGGCGTTATTGAAGTCAAAGTCGAGCAGAATGTTCACTACATGCGCATCCAGGGGATCAAAGGCCTGACCTCAGACTGGCTGCAATTCTCAGTCCAGAAAGGACAGGTGACCGTCATCCCATGATTTCCACGGGGATCAACGGGATCGATGATATGCTGGGGGGAGGTATCCCCAAAGGCAGCTGGGTGCTGTACAGCATGGAGCCTGGCGTTGACGGGCAGCTCTTCACGATCTCGACCCTTTTCTCGGCATTGAAAAAAGGGCTCTCCTGCCTCGTCGTGCTCCCCCACACCACATTTGACATTTTCAAACACGATGCTGCACTAAAACTGGGGTGTCCGCTTGAAATTTTTAACAAAAAGATCGTGTTTATCGATGCAGTCGACCGCGAACGGATCGAAAAAAGCAGCCGGAAACGAAAAGAGGTGCAAAAGAAGTGGGAGGCGCGGATCGCAAAGCTCTGCACCGAGAACGAAGTCGAAGTTGTCTTCATCTATGTCGACCTGATCAATGAAGACCTGGGGCTTGAGGGCGCACTCTCTGTTGCAAATACCGCAAAGACCAGCAGCAAGACCACCGTGATCCTTGAGCACCTGAACCTCAATGGCAAGCTCTGTATCGAACGCTTCATCAAAAAATATACATTTGACCTGATCATCTCCATCTCCTCCGCGTTCCGCTCGCACCCCCATTTCGATTACTTTACCCTGCTGCATACTTCGTGGTCAACAGTACCAAAAAGGTCGGTGCCGTTTGTCATCACGGAAGGTAACGTGGTGCTGTACATCCCCAAGATCGTTGTCACCGGTCCTGCCCGGTCGGGGAAGTCCACATTTATCACTAGCGCCTCTGATTTCGGTGTCTCTATTGACCGACGGAGCACTACGGGAGACCCGACTACGGTTGCCATGGACTTTGGCTGGCTGCACTGGAAGGACTTTGATATAACCCTCTATGGTACTCCCGGGGAACCTCGGTTTGACCTGGTCGTCCCCAACCTGCTCAACCATGCAATGGGAGCCGTCCTCCTAATCGATGCGACAAAACCCACAACGCTTGAGCGGGCACAACACCATATCAGGCTTATTAAGGAAAAACATCTGCCGATGGTGGTTGCCGCCAATAAGGCAGACCTCCCGGAAACGATGAGCGACCAGGAAATCCGCGAAAAATTAAAGCTCGGTGAAGACACGCCAATCTTCTTCATCTCGGCACCGCGCAAATCGGATGTCCGCCTCGTTCTCGAATCGCTCGTTGACTCCATAACAAAATTCACGTACTGATCATTGGGGCAGAAATTCCCAACCCATTGAATTTGCTCAAAATGAGGGGAAATGCAGCATGCTGACATTTGTCGGGCTTGGTCTCTTTGATAAACATGATGTCTCGGAAAAAGGGCGGGCATGCATTGCCAGAGCAGATAAAGTATTTCTTGAATGTTATACCTCGCGTCTGATGGGCTCATCCATCGGGGAACTCGAACAGTATTATAACAAAAAGATTCACCTGCTCTCGCGGGAGGATGTTGAACAGAACCCTGACAGGATATTACAGAGCGCGGAGTCAGCCCATGTCGCATTTCTCACAGCAGGCGATCCCATGGTTTCCACCACCCATATCGACCTGCGGATACGGGCGGCAGAGCGGGGGATCGGGACATCAATCATCCATGGTCCTTCGATCTCCAGCGCCGTCTGCGGGTTGACCGGTCTCCAGAATTACCGGTTCGGCAAATCCTGCTCGCTGCCGTTCCCGCACAAGAACTGGGCTCCCACAACCCCGATCGATGTAGTTGCCGGGAACCTTGCCCAGAACCTCCATACCCTTGTATATCTCGATATTCAGGATGACCGTCACATGACCATCCATGAAGCAGTGGACCTCCTCGAAGACATGGCAGCGACAAAAAGGCTGACCATTCCCCTCTATGTCGGGGTAGCCCGTGCAGGTTCCGATCAACCCGTCATTGGTGCCGGCCCGGCAGACCGGATCCGGGCATTCGATTTCGGGCCCCCGCTGCATATCCTTATCATTCCTGCCGGATTACACGACATGGAAAAAAAGTACCTTGAGGTGTTTGCAGGACTATGAGGGTCGCAGAATGCAGGGATTTTCTTTCAAACCATCTCGGTTTTGCCCGTATCACAGCGCCGGAAAAAACACCCTTGTATGCAACAGCAGAAGATATCCTCGGGATGGCTGCCGCATATCTCCATGACGGGACCACGTTCCTCTCTTCAGGGGACTGGGTAAATGCCCTTGCTTCATTCTGTTACGGGTACGGGTGGCTCCATTTCGGTGCAATCACAGGGTATGTTGAGATGCCGTCCTTGTCCTGCCCGTTCAGCACCCCGTTTGAACATGCACCCGCTGCCCTTCGTGGCAGACTTGAGGAAAAATGTGCACGGTACGCCCGCATGCTGGACACTGCCCGTTTGGCGGTTGTCCCCTCCCCGGAGCAGGGAACGGTAATGCATGCTGCAGCAGACCGTGTCCTTGCCATTACAGCCGTGTATGGCCGGCAGGGCGGCCGGTTTGAGGCTGATGGGCACACTGAAGACGCCCTTGCCTGTTTCAGCTACGGGCACGGCTGGCTTGATGCTGCGGTCCGGGCCGGGATTTTTACCATAGTTTCTGACCGGGATCTGTTCACGGTTTGACCTGATGTGAACATCCTTCCCGAAAGGCAGACCATACAAGCGTTTATACTTTGTTTTCTAACCTCTAACGATACAAAACAGCGGGATCATCACATACATTTCCGGGGATAAACGTGGACAGGGCAACATGGAAATGGCTCCTGATATCGGTTGCATTCTCTATTGTCGTACTTGCCATTGTCCTGCTGTTTACCATCAATGACCAGACAATTTATTCATTGCAAAAGATCAACCCGTTATTCCTTGCACTGGCATTTATCGCCCACCTTCTTACTCTCTGTTTTTGGGCATGGCGCGTGCAGATGATGTCCGGTTCGCTGGGATACCGGGTCGGTTTTTTTTATTCCCTCAACCTTGTCTTTGCCAACCTGCTCGTTGCAGCGGTAACCCCGTCACAGGCAGGGGGGGAACCGGTCCGGATCCATGAGCTCTACAAGGCAAACGTCCCTCTGGGTGATGCGACCGCAATCGTTATCATGGAGCGGGTGCTCGACGGGATCGTGCTCGTGATCCTTGCCGCTTTCGCCATGCTCGCACTTAACCGGGAATGGAAGAGCATTGGAGTTACATCCGGCATTATCATGTACGTCACGGCAATCTTCATCACCGGCTGCTTTGTCCTGTTCATTGTTTTTGCCACCCGCCCCCACATCCTAAAAAGTGCGATGATCCGGGGGGCCCGGTTTTTCACAAAACACTGGGATTCTGCCCGTTTTGATGAGGTTGCTGTCCGGATCAATCAGGAGGTCGATAACTTTCACGGTGCCCTTAAAAAGTTTGTCCACAGTGCAAAAGGAGGGGTGTTGTGGGGCCTGCTCTTTACCATGCTGTACTGGGTCTCTGAATGTGTGACTGCTTCGCTCATCCTTGTCGGGCTGGGACAGCCCCCGCTCATCTTTGAGTCATTTGTCATCAACCTGATCCTCGCGATCTTAATGATGATCCCGCTCACTCCGGGAAGTTCCGGTATTGCGGAGGTAGGCGCAACTTCGATGTACGCCCTTTTTATCCCTTCCTCAATCCTTGGGATTTTCGTTGTCATCTGGCGGCTTGTGCTCTATTACTTCAATATCGCACTCGGCATTATCTCAAGCGTCCTCATCGTCCAAAGGGAAGCAACGGCAAAATAAACCTCCTCTTTTAGACCTACCTCAACCATTATCAGGGCGCGGGATGATGTCTATCTCACCTATGGCACCTGTTCCCTGCACTGTCAAGGGAGTCTTTATTGTCGAGAACCCGTCTGGTACCGTCCCTGTAGTAGTGCTTGTGGATGGCAGCGGGCTGGCGCTGCCGATCTTTGTTGGGCTCTGGGAAGCGATTTCCATTAAAAGTGCGATAAACAAAGAAGTACTCCCGCGCCCGTTTACCCATGACCTTTTTTTAGAAACGTTCGGAAAATTCGGGATTATAATGCAGTCGCTACAGATCGATACGGTTCTTGACGGCGTCTATTATGCACAGCTCGTCCTTTCAAATGGAGTAAAAGAAGTACAGATAGACTGCCGCCCCAGCGACGGTATCGCGCTTGCCCTGCGTGGGGATGTGCCCATCTATGCCGATGAAAGCGTCCTTTCCGGCGGGGGGCAACAGGAAAATGAACTATCTCCGATGACAGATCTTGCAGCGTACTTACAAAAATAAAAGGAAGGGTTATTTTCTCCGGTGTTCGAGCTCACAAAAAACATCTGCAATGTCGACATTTGCTGCACGGAGTGCGACCAGAATGTGGAAGAGCAGGTCTGCCGCTTCTTCGCTGGTGCGTTCCGGTATGCCATTTTTTACTGCGAGAATGAACTCGGTTGCCTCCTCGCCGACCTTTTCCAGTACCCGGTCAATCCCTTTCTCATCGGTGAGCAGCCGGCTCGTATAGGACTGCTCCGACGGGCGTTCTGCCCGCTCATTAATCACGCTCCAGATCTCGGCAATGACGGAAGGATCGATTGTCTTTTTCATGGTTCCACAGGTGCAAGGAGCACCTCTCCTACATCAATCCCAAAGAACCTGCGGCAGAGAATCCGTGCTTTTTCGATATTGCACCCGCCCTTGCCGATCGCAATCCCAAGATCGTTTTTCTTTTTCAACAGCACATGGACCGGGCCGTTGTCAGATGTACGATCGATCCCGGCCACCTCCGCGGGTTTGAAAATGTTTGCAATAAACGTGTCGGGAGCATCGTCATATTCCACCATCTCGATTCTCTTGCCCAGCACGTTCTGGAGCCGTTTGATGTTCTCACCTTTCTTCCCGATTGCAAGCCCCATATCACCCCGCCGGATCACGTAGATGACCCTCTCGAACCGGTCGTCTATGACGCAGTCAAGCGCGGTGGATTTGGTGAGGATCCTTAATTCCTCAATATACCTGCGTTCCTTAAAACCGATATTGCGCTCCATTCTTCGATCATTCCTATTGTATCCGCGGTTTTTTTAAGATATTCGATACTTGGATGAACCGTATTGATGCCGGAAGTGTCCGGATTCAAAGTCATTGTTTTTATGAAATATTCACACACTGCTTGGGTAAAAAGATTGTGAAAAGAGTTCTGGGGATTATCGGAAGAGGTAGTTGACAGACACGGTAGCACTCACCGTCACATCACCTGCCTGGATGGGTGTAGGCGCAGCAGCCTTCATCATATCCCCTGCCATGTAATTCTCGTACAGCACAGTTGTGTACCCGCTGCTGATATCGACATCCCTGATAGTGGTAACCTGGACACCGAGAGCAGATGCAACGGTATCGGCATCCGCACGGGCGCGGGCAACCGCCTTTTTCAGGGCTTCGGTGCGCAGTACCTGCGCCTGCTCGTCCGAGAGCATGAACTGGATGGAACTTGCCTGGTTAATCCCGTTTGCCACCCCGATATCGATGACATCGCCGGTCCTGCTGACATCATGGAGCGTAACCGTCACGGTATTTGTCACGCGGTACGATCGGATCTTCTGGTCATTCTGCGATTTGTAGATGTCATCATAGACAGGATAGATGTTATACCCGGTTGTCTTGAGCGCATCCGCGGGAATACCGTCAGCGGCAAGAGCATCAATCACCTGTTTCATGCGGGCAGCGTTCTCCGCTTGTGCAATTTTCACATCGGGGTTCTCTGTCTCGACTGCAAGGGAGACCTGCGCACGGTCGGGTGTCCCGATGACGTTGCCGTTTCCGCTGGCATGAATAACGCGGTCACTTGCCAAATCAAAGGGTGAGGCAGTCGCACTGCCGATCAGGGCTATCGCAACAAGGATGATGGCTATAGAGAGGATAGTAATCCTTCGTATCATAATTATCGGAAATAATTTGTGATGCAATCTGGTTAAAGATTGCTTTAAGCGCGAAAATTTTTGCATCATGCGCATCCCGCTTATGTTTCCGGAGATGCTTTGTTGTTTATAGTTTGCTGGCTGTAACAGGCTGGCTCATGCACGCAAAACATGGGAAAACAAGCTGCACCGGAACTCATGTTCGCATAAAATTACAATATCTAATAGCGCCTATATTTCAGCGATTGAGCATGGGAGCAACGATCACAGAGAAAATTTTTTCCGGCAAATGCACGCGGGATATCAGGGCCGGTAGTGTCGTGATGGTGCCGGTTGATTCAGCGATGATCCACGATATCACAGGACCGCTTGCCATCCAGAAGTTCTACGAGATGGGCGGGAAGCAGGTCTTTGACAAAGAACGGATCGTCATGCTCTTTGACCACCAGATCCCTGCAGACTCGATCGAAGCAGCAAAGAACCATGTATATATGCGGAAATTCGCACACGAACAGGGGATCCATAACTACGATATCAACGAGGGAGTCTGCCACCAGGTTGTTGTCGAGAAAGGGCATGCGGCGCCCGGTGAGATTGTGGTAGGTGCCGACTCCCATACCTGCATGTACGGGGCAACAGGGGCATTTGCCACCGGCATCGGCTCGACGGACATGGGATTTGTGCTCAAGTTCGGGGCACTCTATTTCAAGGTACCTGACACCATCAGGGCCGAAGTCCGGGGTTCTTTCCAGAACAGGGTGGGGGCAAAGGACCTTATCCTTTCGATAGCCGCAGATATCGGGGCGGATGGTGCAACCTACAAGGCGATCGAGTTCTGCGGGGAGACGATGCAGCACATGGACATGGCTGGGAGGATGACCTGCTGCAATATGGCAATCGAGATGGGAGCAAAAGCAGGTATCGTCCCACCCGATGCCACGACATGGGACTATATCCGCAAGCGCAGGGCTGGTATCAGGCAGTTTGACCTCGCAAGTGATCCCGATGCGACATTTTCAGACCGAAAGATGTATGACGTGGCACGCCTCGAACCTCAGGTCGCCGTACCCCACAACGTAGACCTTGGAGTGCCTGTTTCAAAAGTTGCGGGCACGCATGTTGACCAGATCTTCATCGGGTCGTGCACGAACGGCAGGTTTGAAGACTTTGCACAGGCAGCCGAAGTGCTGGGCACCCAATCATTCTCCCCGTCAGTGAGGGTGATCATCATCCCTGCATCAAAAGAAGAGTATCTCAAAACCCTGCGTGCCGGGTTGATAGAAAAGTTTGTGACAGCCGGTGCTCTTGTGGAAGCTCCCTGCTGCGGCCCGTGTATGGGCGGTGCATTCGGTCTGCTTGCGCCCGGGGAAGTCTCGCTCTCGACCTCAAACCGCAACTTCCGGGGACGTCAGGGAAGCACGGAAGGAAAGGTGTATCTCTGCTCTCCGGCAACCGCAGCAGCAAGCGCGATCACCGGTGAGATCACCGATCCAAGGGAGGTATGATGATGAGGATCTGGAAATTTGGTGACGATGTCGATACAGACGCGATCATCCCGGGGCGGTTCCTGACAATCTATGATGAGAAAGAACTCTCAAAACACGCGTTTGAGGGGATAAGGGATGATTTCTCACGGCTTGCACAGGACGGGGATGTCATTGTCGCCGGCAGGAACTTCGGGTGCGGTTCATCCCGTGAACACGCCCCGCTCGCGCTCAAAGGTGCAGGAGTCCGGGTAGTCCTCGCAAAATCCTTTGCCCGCATCTTTTTCCGGAACGCGATAAACGTGGGACTGCTCCCGCTTGTCTGCTTGGAAACAGACAAGATGAAGGACGGCAGTGCGATCGTTGTGCGGGAACGGGAGGGAAAGATCACGGTCGATGGCAGGGAGTATTCCGTTGAGCCGGTACCGGAGTTTATGTATCGCATTGTCGAGGCGGCAGGGCTTGTGGGATATGCCCGGGATTTAAAGGAGGCGCCGGTATGTACAAAATCGCGACGATAGGCGGGGACGGCATCGGGCCGGAGATTATCACCGAAGGAAAAAAGGTGCTGGACGCAGCAGGCGAAAAATTCAATTTTGATATCACGTGGACGGACTTTGATATCGGGGCAGACCGGTACCTTACCCAGGGGACCCTGCTTACCGAGGACGACTTGAAGGATCTCTCGAAGTTCAGGGCGATCTACTTCGGTGCAATCGGCGATGAACGGGTGAAACCCGGTATACTGGAGAAAGGCATCCTGCTTGCGCTGCGGTTTCACTTCGACCTGTATGTCAACCTCCGGCCGATCAAACTGCTGGACGGCGTCGAGACGCCGCTTGCAGGAAAAGGACCAGAAGACATTGATTTTGTTGTCGTACGGGAGAACACCGAGGACTTCTATGTGGGAATCGGTTCCCGGTTCAAAAAGAGCCAGAAGATAATTCTCAACGTTGACCGGGAACTCTATTCCGTGAAATTCGGGCTGGACATCGAGAGCGATGCCGAGGAGATCGCATACCAGATCGGGGTCATCACCCGGGAAGGCACACGACGTGTCCAGAAATATGCCTTCGACCTCGCACAGAGGCGCAGGAAAAAGCTCACATCAGTTGACAAGGCAAACGTGCTCTCGGATGTGTACGGCCTCTGGCGAGAAGTCTTTACCGAGACCGCAAAGGGATATCCTGATGTCGCCACTGAATTTAACTTCGTAGACGCGATCACGATGTGGTTTGTGAAAAACCCGGAATGGTTCGATGTCGTGGTCACGCCCAACATGTTCGGCGATATCATCACTGATCTCGGGGCGATGATACAGGGTGGGCTTGGCCTCGCCCCCGGAGGCAACATCAACCCGAAGGGTACCTCTATGTTCGAGCCTATTCACGGTTCGGCACCGAAATACAAGGGCTTGGGAGTCGCAAACCCGATCGCAACTATCTGGGCTGGCTCACTCCTGCTCGATCACCTCGGCGAGCATAAGGCCGCAGAGGCTGTTGTCTCTGCGATTGAGAAAAGCATCAAGGATGGCGTAGTGACGAAGGATATGGGCGGTTCAGCGGGGACGGCGAAGGCTGGATCGTACATCGCTGAATATGTCAGGCGTTTGTAAACTGGCCTGAACGACCCGCTTCCCGTTTTCCTTTTTGAGGGGTACCTTCCATGGTCCACAGGAGTACCCAACTATTATAACAATGATTTTCTGATTGTTTTAATCCTATTTCTGAATAATTTCCGGGGATCTAGGATCCAAGGATTCCCTTTCTTTCTTTTTTAGTACCTGCCGGAAGTAATTCAGAGGGGATTGCGTTCCATACCCGGACTCCTGGTGCCCGTTCATTCCCGAACGGGACCCTTTGATCAGGATGTCGGCCTCGGCAAACCCCTCCTCCACCTGCTTTTTCTCGGTCACATCAACAAGAGAGCCGACAATCGCGACAGTCTTCCCATCCTTAACAACCGGTATCTCATTGACCTCGACCCATATGGTGTCGCCCTGTGCGGTCACAAATTCCAGCCGGTACACAGGTTCGCGCCGGCCGGATGAGATCGCCCGCAGCGTCCGTTCGAGCCCTGCCGCGTTTGCAGGGTTTTGTGAGAGGTAATCGGTCCACAACCGTTTTCCCACACGGGGGCGGCACCCAAGCAGCGAGCGTATCCGCGGGCTGACATAGTCCATCACATGGTCGGGAGTATGCGAATAGTACATCGGGCTTCCGCTCTCGACAAGGAGCATCAGTTCACGGTCACGCTTCTGGATCGCTTTTTCCCTCTTTTTCTGAGCGGTGATATCCCGTCCCGACGCAACAATCGCACGGACAGAACCGGTTCCTTCAAGGAGCGACCTCGCTGACCAGTTGATACATCTCGTCCCTTTCCGTGTCGGCATCCATTGCTCGACATAACAGGAGTGCGGCGGGCGGAACAGCTTCACCATTTGGGTTGCGATCACATCGGCATACTGCCGTTCGGTGACCGGCATGAAAATGCTGCCCAACAATTGCTCAGCGGATTTTCCCACCAGTTCACAGTACGCGGGGTTTGCGTAAAGTATACGACCTTCAGGAGAGATCTTGACGATAAGATCCTGCTGGTGTTCCACAAGCTCGCGAAATATATCGTCAGCTGGCTCCATATCGGCACTACCGCCCGCACCATCGTATCAGGTATGTTCCCCGATGAAAAGAATGGGATGCATCAGTTGCTAGAAGATCTGTCTGTGAGAGTATTAATGTTGAACGATATTGTCAGGAAAAAGAGGATGTAATACCTGTCATGAATGCAACAGGAACGGGGTTCCTGAACTATGCCTTCACGCTGATCTTCTGCTGACCATAGGGATATTTTGTTTGACGTGCATGATTCTGAGTGTCTTCCGGTATCTTTACAACAACAGCGCTTCGGTCCCTGCCATACATCACTGCCCGCAGGGATTTAAGCGAGACTGTAAAGCTGCCACCGGAAAAGAGATCAATATTGAGCGCCTTTCCTGAACCTGACACCTGTGCAAGCCCGCCGACGCTTCCCAGATAATATTTCCAGTTGTGTGCAAGGGATTCCACCTGCACATGGATTCTGCCTGCCAATGCCCGTGCAAGGTCAGCAAGCCGGATCGCAAACCGGTCGCCCTGAATATGCAGTTCTATGACCATGTGGGGTTTGCCATCGGAATCGTACGCGATACACCCCGTTTTCTGGAAATACCCTGATTTTTGCATTATACCCGACCACCTTTTAGTCGTAGTATGGCGTTGCCGGACTGTGTATTTAAGCGTTCAATCTGCGCGGTGTGAAAGTGATGAGCATGGGGTTAGTGGTTGGCGTTAAAATTGAAAGAGAACAGCGAGGGGATTTATGTTTTGCGGTCCATGCAGGCATTCAGTACATCTTCGATAAAACCCAGCGTCCCCTCGATACCGGCAATCGGGCGTGATGCAAGCCTTACTTTTCCCCGCAATGGCGGTGTGAGCCCCACAAATGCCGCATCCCCGCACACGGACCGTTCAAACGAGGACCCGATGACAAGGTCGGGTTTATGTTTTTCGATAAGTGCCTTCACCTGATCAAGCCCCTCCGCCCGTACAGCCGCAAACGGATACTCTGCCGGGATAGTTGTACGGGTCCCGATGCAGGCAATCTCTGCGTCAAGACAGGATCGGAGGGTGTCAGCGGCATATGCTGCATAAGATGCCCATGAAAGGACTGCTACACGGGGTGGATCGAACCTGCGAAGGAACTTGTCACATACCTGAATTATTCGGTTCTCCTCACGTGCAATCTCGTGCAGCACCGGGCCGATATCTGAACCATCAAAGGTATTGCCTATCCGGCAAAACGTATCACGGAGTTCATTTATGCCAAGCGTACCGCCAAGGTTCTCCCCAACACCGCTGGCGATATCCCGGTTTGTCCCTATCGTAAACGGGGACGCTTCCCGGACCCTGCCAAGTACATCCGAACAAAAAACCGTTGCAACCGGGACATTGGCTTTGTATAATAACCGGGAGAGTTCCCGCACATTCCCCTTATAAAAGGGGTCAAAGAGGCATGCCCCGTCGATATTCACACCCGTATTTTCTGTGTCGATCCGGGGCCTGAGGGCAGAGAGCGCTGTGCGGTATCCAGCTTCAAAATCACCGGAAAATCCCGGGCTGTCGACAAGGAGGACATCATATGAGGAGAGCACCGCTTTGATATCCTCGCCAAGAATTGAGGGGACGCACGTGGTCAGGACTGCAATCCTCTGACCGGATGACGCGATGTCTTCAATCACCTGTACAAGACGCTGCTCTGACCCGAAGATGACCTCCTCTTCAAGGATGAAGGTCCCGTGGAGCGGGGCGTGGAGCAGAGTGGTGGGATAGTAATAACAACCGCTTGATCCATGGATGACAACCGTCATGCCATCGAACCCGGCAAGGCAGGCTGCCGCCCCGGTCATCGCACAGGGCCAGAGAGGATTTATGCATTCAGGCATGGATCGCCCGCCTCCATCGGTGGAGCATCCGTTGAATTCCTGCTGTACCCACCGGGGGGTCTAAGGGTACCGGGACATGGCATCCGGTATCTGAAAATCCCATATCAAGGGCGGATGTCACTTCGCGGACAATCGAATAAACCGGCGATGTCATTTTTAATCCATTGGGCGAAATACTCGAACCGGCAAGGTCGGAAAATCCGTTAAGCACCTCTTCCTGTAACGCAATTTCATCGGCGACTGCAGAACGAAACGGCACCCTGCCTGCTGCTGCCGCCATTTCAAGAAATTGGATAGTACCGGCAAGGCCGGCAGGAAATGACGGGATGTATGCTGTCCCAAAACGGACCTTGAGATGGTCACCAACAGGGCAGGCTCCCGGATCCCGGAGCACATTGAACGATGCCCGCCCGATTTGTGCAATATCTTTGTCAGAAATATTATGAACGAACCGTGTATTCACGAATAGACCAAGCACAGACAGCAGGCGGGATACTTCTTTAAAGTTCTCTTCGACCTCAAATTCAAGATTTTTTTCACCGATTATGTTTACCGTGCCCTCGGAACTCCGGGGTTCTGCCATGTCCGAGAGCGTGCACAGGGCATTGTTTACCCCCTTCTCAAAAACGCCCCCGAGAAACCCTCCTGTCGGAACCGGAATGACCGGGACCCCCCAATCCTTCCGGCACACCGCACCGGCATCATCGCCGATTGTCTCAGCAATGCAGGTAGACAGCACAAAAATGCATGACGGGGAGAGCGATACTGCATGGGAAAGCGCCTGTTCCAGTGCTGCCTCTCCACCGAAAATAATCTCTTTTTCCAAAAGCCCGCTTGACTGGATTGCCGGTGCCCCGATACCATCGTGTTCAAGCGAGGTGGCATGCAGGAGGGAGAAATTATGGTGGGCACATCCCCGGGGACCGTGCACGACACTGATGCTGTTGCGCACCGATGTGGTGACGGAGAGCGCCCCGGTGAGCGTGCACCCCTCAAATCTGGAGGTATTCAAGGGCAAGGGCTTCAAGCTCATCAATCTCAAGAGGTATCGGTATGGTGAATGTGGTGTTCTCCATGACCCGCGATGCAAGCGTCCGGTACCGCTGAGCCTGTTCTGATGCCGGGTCATATTCGATCACGGTCTGCTTATGGATCTCTGCGATCTGGACAGCCCTGTCCCGCGGTATGTACTGCACGAGTGAACTGTTCACCCGGCGTGCAAATTCTGCAACGAGGTCCTCCTCACCGGGCATGTTCTTCGCATTGCAGATGACCCCTGCGAGACGGCAGGTGCTCTTTGACCGTTGCGAAAGGCGCCTGATGGCCTTGCAGATATTGTTTGCTGCATACAGCGACATGAGCTCGCCGGAAGTCACGAGATAAATTTCCTGCGCATACCCCTCACGCATCGGCATGGCAAAGCCCCCGCAGACCACATCGCCAAGCACATCATAGACAATTACATCACCGGTCAATGCCCCGAACTTCTCCAGCAGCTGGAAGGTGGCGATGATTCCCCTGCCGGCGCACCCGACACCGGGTTCGGGTCCGCCTGCCTCAACGCACCGGACGCCATTGAACCCCGTGTAGACAACATCTTTCTTAAAGACCTCAGCATCCCCGCGTTCCCGGACAAGGTCCATGACGGTCGGAATAAAACTGCCGTGCATCAGCATCCGGGTGCTGTCCCTCTTAGGGTCACACCCGATCTGGAGGATATCGAGCCCCTGAAGGGAGAGCGCTGCGGAAAGGTTTGCGGACGTCGTTGACTTCCCTATCCCTCCCTTACCGTACAGGGCGATCTGTTTCATCGTGATCCTGTTGGCGGGCAATTTATATTAGATCTCCTGATGTTAACTTAAGAAAAGTTGCGTAACAGGGCCCCATCAGCCACATTGCCTGACATCATTCAGGACCGCGGAACAGGGCGACCATGAGCATGACGACGGGGATAACCTCGAGCCTTCCCACCCACATGAGGCCGATAAAGATCCATTTCGAAAGGACCGGCATCTCGTACGATACGTAGCCGGTACTCATGCCACAGGTCGAGAAAGCAGAGACGGTCTCAAAGACAATATCGGTGGTGGAATACGAAGTGATGTGGAACTGAAGCACGCAGAGGGTCGCAATAAAGATCATCGTTACCGAGAGGATAATGATGAGCATGTTCTTCGCGGTCTCAAGTTCTGCCGTGGCTTTCGGGATCACCTTCCCTTCAATCCGGAGCGGGATGAGGACTCTTCCGCTCACAAAAACCCGTTTGAACCACCAGAGAAGACCACGATAGGCGAGCGCGACCCTGTTGAGTTTGATCCCTCCCGCAGTGCTGCCTGACGCACCCCCGATAAATATCAGCATAGTCAGGAGGAGGAGTGTGGTACTTGCCCATGCATGCGGGTTCGCATTCTGGAATCCCGTGGTGGTGAGGGCAGACACGGTCATGAAAAGGCCCTGCTCAAGTGCGATGAAAAAATTCAGGTTGTCAAAAAAAAGGAGGTCTGCCATAATGACAAGCACCCCGATGAATGTGAAAAGGAAAAAGAGTTTGACCTGCTCATCACCAAACAGGCTCAGGCGCCGGTTCTGGAAGATCAAAAAGTAGAGTTTGAACGGGAGTGCACCGGCGATCATCACCGGGATCAGCAGGAGTTCAAGGGTGATGGACTGGTAATACTGTATCCCCTCCGGATGTAGCGTAAAACCCCCGGTGGAGATGGTTGTAAGGGCGAGGTTTACTGATTCCCATAATGACAGGCCGGAGAACAGGATGAGCCCGATGGCAAGGAATGTGAGCAGCGCATATATCCTGTACAGGGAACGCCCTGTAGAGATCACTGCCGGCATAAGCGGTTCGTCCCTGCCTTCAGTACGGAGCAGTTTTGTCGTAAATAGTCCGGAACTGCTCGCCATCGCTATGGAAAAGGCAATGATCCCGATCCCCCCGATCCACTGCATATAGGAACGCCAGAATAGCAGGGTTTGGGGAACAGTATCCAGTGCCCGTATCATGGTAAACGCTGTACTTGTCCATCCCGCCATCCCTTCAAAGAGGGCATCGGTAAAACTCATATGAAGCCCGATAACAAAGGGAATCCCACTGATCGCGGCACAGGCAAACCAGAAAAGGGCGACAGAACACATCGCGGTTGAGAGCCTGTGCTCCCGCTCGCTGCGCGGGAGGCGTTTTAAAATAATGCCGCAGAAAAAGAAGAGGAGTGGCACCGCCGCCATGGGGATAAGCATAGACCACTCGGCAAAGAGGACCGCCACGACAAGTGGAACACAGGTAATGGGAGCGACAAAAACAAATGTGTCACCGAGATCTACGGCAATTGTTGAGAGAAATGCGATCCTCTTCATTGCACAAGGATAGCTTCTGCTCATCTATGAGTTTTTGCTAAAACGGGAATGCCCGACAGAGCTTTTCAGGCATGTCTGGCAAAAGACAAGCTGTACGAGTATGAGAATCGGGTGATTTTCATCGCACATCTGGCGAAGAATGAGCCGGATGGGTATGAGAATCAAAGAATTCTCATCGCACGTCAGATGAAGAAGTCAGAACTTTTTCAAGCCAAATAGAAGAGTGATTTTAGGATCAGGGCTTGTTTGTCCAAAGCCCGTGTACGTTGCAGTAAGTACGCGCTTTTGCATTCACGTCGTTTATGCAGAATTCCGCCTCGGGCTTCTCACCTGGTTTTAACCCCCTGATATATACGGCATTCCCGCTGCGCACCTCAATCCATTCGATGAAATGCTTTTCCTCCATCGGGTGTGGGATAGAACCGATCCTGACAATGATCCCGTTCGCCGATTTCTCAACAACCGGGACATGCTTCTCTTTGCCTGCATCCGAAGTCCTCTCCTGCTGTAGTGTCATGGGTTTGCCGCAGCAGACGAGAGTGCCCCCCGATGCATGGACTACTTTGATAACATTCCCGCAGACCTCACACTTGTACACTTCAAACAGTTTTGTCATACAAATCCCTCATGTTCATACGATATTGATTTCCTTATGTTTCTTTAAGATATCGTCCGCAAGCCGTTCGAGCCCTTTCATTGCCGCCTCGTCCGGAAGTCCTTTTGCGATGACCGGATCAAGGATCTCCACGTTGACATGGTCCAGCATTTTAACAATGCCCTCAACCGCTTTGCCCCCCCATCCATATGACCCAATCACCGATGCAAACCGCACCTTTGGTCTGAGAAGGTTTGCCAAATACGTGGCATAGATTGCCTGCGGGTGCGGGCCGAACAACAATGTGGGTGTTGCAATCACGACTGTTGCGGTGTCGACAAGCGACATTGCTAGTTCGCCCACATCGGTTCTCGCGAGGTTAAAAGGTTTAACTGTGATGCCCCGCGCCACCAGTGCTTCAATGAGCTGCTCAACCATTTTCAATGTGCTGCCGTGCATTGAGATATATGGGATTACCACTTCATTTTTTACGGTATCTGCCGTCCAGTCGCCATATGCATTGAGGATGAATGCGGGATCGCGGTAGATCGGGCCATGGCTGGGCGCGATCATGGCAATGGGGAGTGCCCGGACCTTTTCGAGGTGTCCTTTGATGCTCCCCCGGAAGGGCATCATAATCTCGGCGTAGTATCGTTTTGCGGAGATATATGTTGCCCGTTCATCCTGCATAAACAGGTCGCTTGATGCGACATGTGCGCCAAAGAGGTCGCAGGAAAAGAGGACCCGGTCCTCCTTCAGGAAGGTGACCTGGGTCTCAGGCCAGTGCGTCCACGGGGTCAGCAGGAATTCGAGGGTCCGGTCTCCCAGTGAAAGGGTCTCACGGTCAGCGATTACCTTAAACCTCTCCGGCGGTACATGGAGCAGGGCAACGAGGAGGTCCTTGCATTTTTCATTGGTGACTATGACAGCATCCGGAAAGAATTCGAGGATCATCGGCAACGAGCCGGAATGGTCCTGTTCTGCGTGGTTGATGATGATGTAATCTATACGTTCAACACCCTTCCTGACCAGATTGCTGATCAGCTCATACTCCTTTGCAGGGTCAACAGTATCGATCAGGGCGGTCTTCTCACTTCCCCTGATCAGGTAGGAATTGTAGCTCGTACCGTTGGGAAGCGGGATCAACTCGTCAAAAAGCCGCCGGTCCCAGTCGATTGCGCCAACCCAGAAAATTCCGTGGCAAACCTCTCGTGCAACCATTTATGACCTCTCTTAAACCTTCTCAAATTTGTCTTTACCCGAGAAGCAGACCGGGCACGACCAGTCAGCCGGGAGTTTCTCAAAGGGGATGCCGGCCGGGATATTCTGCCCGGGCTCGCCTTGTGCCGGATCATAAACATGCCCGCATATTGTACAGGTGAATCGGTCCATAAAAATCCTCAACTTTTTCTTTTAGAGAATAGGAAAGGGTCTTCAGATAATCATTTCGATGGTGCACATGAATTGAAAGACTGAAGACCCAAAAAAACCTCACTATGAAAGGACTATGCTACCTGCAACCCCTTTTTCACTGATACTGATACCAATGAACCCACAATAGTCATCAAGGCAATAATATCTGTTCTCAGATCCCATGGGTTTTTTTATTGCAAAAAATTGGATAATCAGGACTTATCATTCAAATCCGGCATTAAAAAAATCCGGCCGAAATCGTAGCGGTTACGACATATGTTCAAATAAGATCTTAACACCTATGCCGATCAGGATGATGCCCCCCAGCAGTTCAATACGGTTGCCAAAAATGCACCCGAGCCGCTTGCCAAGGAGGACGCCGAGAAATGAGATGCAGAAGGTAACTGTCCCGATAATAAGGGCGGGGGCAATGATATCAGTATCAAGAAACGCAAACGAGAGCCCGACTGCGAGGGCATCCATGCTTGTCGCCACTGCAAGCAGGAGAAGGACAGATAGTGAGGGCAGGGATGTATTCCGTTCACATTTTTCACCTTCAAGCGATTCATAGCACATCTTTAAACCTATAAAACAGAGGATAAGGAATGCAATCCAGTGGTCAACTCCTGAGATCATCTGGACAAATGACATGCCGGCAACCCACCCGATTACTGGCATGAGCGTCTGGAACCCTCCAAAAAAGAGTGCCATCAAAAGGGCAGTCTTAAGACGGTCTTTTTTTAGTGAGATCCCCCAGGCGATGGATACGGCAAGGGCATCCATCGAGAGCCCCGCTGCGATCAAAAGAACAGTGGTAACATCCATCACAAGTTCCTGTACAACAACGATCCGAAAATATTAGAGGACTTTGCCATAAATGCAATTTCCGGATTGTTTCCGTTTCTTCAAAAGATTGGACACCGTGGAACAGGAGATTTGACACCAGCGGCGTTATTCTGGGATCTATCCTTCCTGATATGGATTTTGCATCTTTGATGGAATGAAATACGCCCTTATACAGTCGCTTTATCACTTCAACGACTTCAGGGAAGATCATCTCACTGGGTTAAGGAATAACTATCTTAACCTGTTTTTTCACCCCTTGTCGGTAGATATTCATAACCACTTTACACTGAGAGCGCGGACAATTGACCAGATAGAGGGGTTCCTATTTGGAAATGATCCTGATACTGGTGAACCGCAGTCAGGTCTTTTCCTTGATGAGCATGCCGACAAATGTGCCCATCGCAAACCCGCCCCCATATACAATGCATGAGGCGATGTTGGTGAGTTTGTTCATCACCTGCCCGATGGCAAGAAGCCAGATGATCACTTCAAAGAAACCAATAAGCGGGGCAAGATACCTGACACCTTTTGTGATGAATATCACGCGGATCGTCCCGAGACTCACATCGCAGATACGGGCACAAAAAATGAGAACCGGCAGGATAACCCTTTCAAAAAGTCCTTGTCGATGTTAACGAGTCAGGTATTTCTGTTAATTTCGGATATGCTGACCTAAAAAATAGTTTTTGGGACTTATTCTCTATGCTGTTGCGTTCCTGATATTGAATTTGCTCACTGCGGTGCCGTTTTGCTTGTCTTCAATATTTTTCACTTCGATGTCCCAGAATCCTGTTACCGTTCCACTTGGAATTGCCGGAAGATAACAGGTAATCTGAGTTGCAGAGGTCACCTTGGTATTCGTGCAATCGAACTGGTTACTCCCATTGTGAAAGATTACCTTTGCCGGATCTTTGAAACTGCTCCCGGTGATGGTAAGGTCGAGCGATTGACCAATCATTCCCTCCGCAGGATTAATTCCGGCGACAACTGGACCCGGAGTATTGATGGTAAACCCGCTTGTCAGTGTTGCTGACTTCCCGTCCGGATTTGTGACAACGACGGTATATTTCCCCTCTTTGAGGTCATACAGGTTGAAGGTACAGGAGATGGATTTTTCACCGACCACGACATTTGTAGCAGCGACCGAAGACAAATCCGTCCCCATTAGCTTCACCGTCGCACCCGTCCGGAAGTTGGTTCCTGCAAGGTTCGTGATGCTCACACTAAACCCGGATGTCCCGGTATTGGGAGTGATGCCCGTTATTGTCGGTTCCGGGCCTGATGTGGTCAGAGTTGCAGTAGGGGTTGCCGTTAGAGTTGCAAGAGTGATAGCGGAAATCGAGCTTGTGTGGAATATTTTAACCGGATATAATTTCTCCATGACGGAGCGATCCGCAAGTTCCGTTTTATTATCCTTCCGGTACCAGGTTTCCTTTAATGATCTGAAGATGAGAGCACGTTCGTAATTGTCGGTCTTTGGATCGTATTTGATGATCAGCCAGTAGGTGTCAACAGAAGTTGCAGTCTTTGCTACAATATCGCCTGCGATAAATTTCGGCTGAACAGGCATCGTCGTGGGAACCGGTGTTGCAGTACCGGAATCGGACTCGTCAGAACAGCCGGCACACAACACCCCGACAATAAGCATGCCAATTATCAGGAAATGATACTTCATTGAAATTACCCGGTATATCGTTCCGGCCATATCCATAATTATTTTGTGTTCCCAATCGATTCACCCGGGATTTTTCATTTGGATCAGCCTCACATGGAGGACCAATGTCGCCCCTGAAGATTTCTTTATCTAATTTTTGTAGTGAGATAATCACTGCATGATAAAAAGGAAAAAGGATGTTGATCACGTTACAGTGATGTAATTTGACATCGTTGCAGTATTACTGCCAACGGCATTTGTCGCCGTCAGTGTAACGGTATAGTTACCTGCACTTGTATATTGGTGCGACGGATTCTGGATGCTTGATGTTTCGGCATCACCAAAGTTCCATGCCCACGATGTCGGGGAATTGGTCGAAGTATCTGTGAATGCAACCGTAATTGGGGCAGTTCCTGATGTAGGTATACCTGTAAAGCTTGCAACAGGTGGTGGCGTCATTACCGTGATATAGTTCGCCCTAGTCTGGGTGTTGGTCCCGGTCCCATTACTCACCGTTAAACTAACAGTATAGGTACCCGCGTCCGGATACGTATACAGCGGGCCCTGTATGATTGACGTATTGCCATCTCCGAATATCCATAACCATGATGTTACCGGCCCGGTAGATACGTCCGTGAACTGCACTGCCAATGGCTTGTTCCCTGATGTCGGGTTGCCGGTGAAACTCGCTGTCACCGGTGCTGGTGTCAGGGTTGTGACCGTGATATAGTTCGTCCTTGTCTGCGTATTGCTCCCGCTCCCGTTGCTCACCATCAGGCTCACGGTAAAGGTTCCGGCATTCGGATATGTATATAAGGGGTTCTGTGTGGTTGAGGTATTGCCATCTCCGAATGTCCATGACATTGAAGTTACCGGCCCGGTAGATGCGTCCGTGAACTGAACCGCCAGCGGCTTGTTCCCTGACGTCGGGTTGCTGGTGAAATTCGCTATCACCGGGAGTGGCGGAGTCGTCGTCGTATTTGTGATGCTGAAACCACTTGCCAGACTCTCCGACTGACCATCCGTATTGATCACCGTCACGTTCCATGCACCGGTCGCAGCACTGGAGGGGATGATAAACTGGCAGGTGATATTGGACGAAGAGACGATAGTGACGCTAGATCCGGCAATCGATGCGGCACCTCTCTCCAACCTGACGGTTGCACCGGAGCGGAAGTTGGTACCAACAATGCCTGTGATATTCAAGGTGCTTCCTGCACTACCAGAACTCGGGGTGATGCCGGTGACGGTCGGCGCTGCCAGCGGGGCGGTGGTTGCGGTGACCGTTGTTGAGGTTGTAACAGGCACGGTTGTCGCAGTGACGATCGGCACCGCTGATATTGAGCTGACATGGGTGACCTTTGCCGGATAGAGCTTTTCTGTCGTGGCGCGGTCTGCCAGTTCGGTCCGTTCATCCTTCCGGTACCAGCTCCCGTCGGATTTTTTATACACGAAGGCACGTTCGTATTTGTCGGCTTTTGCATCGTATTTTACGATCAGCCAGATGGAGTCCGTTGACGATGCGGTCTTTGCGATGATGTCCCCGGCAACAAATTTCGGGCCAACAGCAGTAGTCGTGGGGACCGGAGTCGCTGGTGACGTTTCCCCGGAACAGCCGGCAAAAATGGCGGAGAGCACCACCAGTCCTACCACAAGAAACCAGAATTCTGCCTTTTTCCTCATACATCATCCTTTTTTTATATTCAGATAATCGTATCGAAATTTTCCGCACCCGAACTCTCCGCTCACTTTTCATCGGTTACCCTTTATGGTACCGGGGGGGATGAACGGCCCGGGGGTCCGGTAATTACTTGGTAAGAAGGTGTGGAAATATAATATTACGCGGCCGGGAAAATTGGAATAAAACCCCCGGTTTTAAAAATACAGCCCGAATTTTTGTCTGACGCTACCTTTACATGGTTGTACTGGATCTGGTATGTGGTGATGCCATGAGGAAAGCAATGGGTGAAACCTACTCAAATGCCGGAATCCTGAAAAAGACCGGCAACGGGCTTGTGATGGACATTGCGGGCGCTGAATTTTTCGTGCTTAAAGAAGATCTCAGCGCACTTATGCGCAACCAGATGGCAGACGTCGTGAACCATGAGGGGGAAGAGGAAGGGCTGAGCTGGCTGTCGCCTTTAATATCCAGTAGAAAGAGGGATATGACCGCGCTCATTGACCACCATATCTATATCGTGAATTATCAGGAATTCCACCGGGTGGTCCAAAGGGACCAGCGCCAGACGGTCATAAAGGAGTACCACCCGCAGGAACTTTGGAGTGCCAGAAAGTAACAGATTTTTTTGGAATTTTTAGTACTTTAATTTACAAAAATAGTGGATTTGTGAACATACCAAAATGCCTGTCACAGGCGGGAATTGAGGAATTCTGCAATGACCACTTCCCGGTCTGCCTTTTCGTGAGGCTGCAGGGCCATCCGGTCATCGAACGTCGGGAAAGACCGTTGGTAAAACAGGCCAAGCGCAATCGGGTTATTGTTGTTATAATCCCATTCACGCGCTTTTTCACAGGCGGCAGAAAAATCCGCCCGGTCATACTCCGGGATCTCGCAGGCATGGGCGTTATAATAGTCGGCCATCGGAAAGAATGTCGCACAGATCTGAAGAATATCGATGCATGCAAACCCATGGTGGTCAAGCCCCCCGCGGATGAGGATCTTTAGCTGGTCCATTTTTTTCGTATAGCCTCGTGCGACATATGTCGCACCACTCGCAAGCATGAGCTCCAGCGGGTTAATCGGATACTCCAGGGTTCCCGCCGGTGTTGAGCGCCCTGCAAACCCCAACGGGGAGGTGGGGGTGTACTGACCTGTAGTCAGGCCGTAGACACGGTTGTTATGGACAAGGACAGTGATATCGATATTGCGTTTGGCGGCAAAGATGAGGTGGTCAAGCCCCTCGGCATATGCATCCCCGTCACCAACACAGCAGATTACGGTCAGATGCCTGTTTGCGAGTTTGATTCCTGTTGCAACAGGAATTGCCCTGCCGTGGATCGCGTAGAAGCTGTTGATATTCAAGTAGTCGGCGATCTTTGCATGACACCCGATTCCTGACACAAGGACGATATCATCTAGGCTCTTCCCCTGAGATTCCAGATCGGCCAGGATGTTCTTGAGCGCGTGCTGGATGGTGAAATTTCCACAGCCCGGGCACCAGGTATTCTGGGTACTGGTTACGAGCTGGCGCCCGGTCATGGGATCACTTCCTTGATTCTGGAACGGAGTATATCCGGAGTAAGCGGGCGCCCGTCGTAATGAAGTACCATGGCATCAACAGGTATAGTATTGAAGCGCAGGAGTGCCGCAAGCTGTCCCGTTGCATTCTCTTCGACTGCAATCAGCCTGCCGGCCCCCTGCATCGCATCCCTGAATTTATCCGCCGGGAACGGGGACATGACAACGGGCTGTATTACCTTAAGCCCCAGCTCATCCGCAACTTCACAGCAGACTCCTTTCGTGGAGCCCCAGCAGGCAATCGCAGTTCCGGCATCAGGCAAACCATGGAAAAAGACCGTGTCATAGGTCTCCATTTCCCTGGAAAGCCCGGCTGCTTTGCGTATCCGTTTTTCGGTCATCCGGACAACAGATTCCGCCTCTTCGGTAGTGATGCCGGATTCATCATGGGCATAGCTGTTCACCTTGACCACTGCGTCCTTTGATCCCGGGAATGCCAAAGGAGAGATTCCCGATGGGGTGTCTGCATACCTGAGGTATGGCAATGTCCCGTCCCAGCCCACGGGTTCATCAGCCCCGATCTTAGAGAGTTGTAAGGCGTCGATGCTGTAGGATCCCTCAGACAGGGTCTTGTCAGAAAGGATAAACGCCGGGATCTGGAATTTTGCTGCAATGTTCATCGCACATGCAGACCAGAAGTAAGCCTCACCTGCGTCACCGGGCGCGACCACAAACCTCGGGAACTCCCCCTGACCTGCGTTCAGGATAAAGTGGAGATCGGACTGGGCAGTGTAGGTGGGAAGGCCGGTGGATGGCCCGGTCCGCTGCGACACCACGAGCACCAGCGGGATCTCCGCCATGCCGGCAAGGGAGAGTCCTTCGGTCATCAGGCAGAACCCGCCACCTGAAGTCCCCACAGCCGCCCGTTTACCGGCATAGGATAACCCGAGCGATATCAGTATCACCGCGATCTCGTTCTCAGGGTGGACCACGGTAATGTCAAATTGTTGGGCATGCTCGGCAAGGAAATGCAGGAGGCTGGATGAAGGGGTCATAGGGTACGAGACAAAAGCAGATAAACCCCCGGCAAAGAGACCCAGACCAATCGCTTCGTTTCCGGTGAGGATCGAATACCGCCTGCCCCCAAGGGGTGGTATCGGGCGGACGGTTGTAACCTGATCATATGCCCGTCGTGCAACCCTCAAATTTGCATCCACACCCTTGGGGATATGGGCGGAGAAGACATCAGAAACCGTGTCCCAGCCAATACCTGCTCCTTTGGCAAATCCCCCGATGATCGCAGAATTGCCCATGATAGCGGGCGCATTTTCATCATGGAGGATGGACTGAATCGAGATGCCCTGCCCGCCTGAACGGACAAGATCTGAATTGTAAATGGTCTCGGTTGTGTCCTTAATCCGCGAGGAATGCTTCCCAACGGTTTCCTGGCTGAGAGCAAGGACAAAGTCGACAGCATCCCGGTGCACACCAACCGGATGATCTGTTCCCCTGATAATTACAAAGTTATGACCGCCCCGGATCAGGGACGGGTAATCAAAATACATGTAGGTGTGATATCCGAGATGGTTGAGCAACTGGGTGACCATTGCACCGGCGCTGTTGATACCATCCCCCGCCTTGCCCCCAACGAGGACTGACACTTCCGTTGGCACTCAAAAACCCCCCTAACATTCTGGTGGAGGAGGAGACGGATATAGGTTGTCATGCTGCTCCTGCTGAAAGGATATGACGACTAAAAAAGATTCAGGATACGGGTTCTGATAGTGGGGATGCATACCGGACGGGTTTATTTTATTTGCACAGTTATGTTCAAATAGACGTGCGTCAACCATCAAAATATAAGAATAAGTGGATAACAGCCTCCCGTTGCCCGGACTGGATAAACTCCGGTAACCCGGATTCGTCCCGGGAGCATGGGTGACCACATTATGACTGCTATGCCAACGAGTGTGAAAGAATGAGAACCAACACGATGGTCCCGGATGTGAAAATTTATTCTGTCCACAGCAAAAGCGGAATGGATCTGCAGAGCCTGGTCAAAGCGATGCGGCATAATAATCTTGGCATCCGCTGGCGTGCTGCCCTCGTGCTGGGAGAGATCGGTGAACCGGCAATCAAACCCCTTGTCAAGGCTCTCAAGGGGGATGACAAGGATGTCCAGTGGCTTGCAGGTATCGCTCTTGCAAGGGTAGGGGAGCCGGCAATCCCTCACCTTATCCGTGCGATGACCGAGAAAGATTACGATGTCCGCTGGCGCGCGACGATCATTCTTGCAAAATTCGGTGAACCTGCGGTAGAACCGCTCATCGACCTCCTCAAGGAAGCTGAGAGCGACCTCAGGTGGCACAGTGCCCTTGCGCTCTCCCTGATCGGGAGACCGGCGGTCGGACCCCTCATCATTGCGCTCAAGGACAAGGACTGGTTTGTAAGGGTTAGAGCAGCATGGGCGCTTGGGGAGATCGGGGACAGCACGGCAGTCGATCCGCTTATCCAGTCGGTAAATGACCAGGACTGGTATGTCCGATGGAGCGCTGCAGATGCTCTCGGCAAGATCGGAGATAAAAATGCAATTAAGACCCTGATCGCCGCTCTTAAGGAGCCGGACTCTTTTGTTCAGGTACCGGCATCATGGGCACTGGGCAAACTCGGGGACTCTGCTGCAGTGGACGCTCTTGTCCAGTCGCTCAAGAGCACCGACTGGTATGTCCGCTGGGGCGCGGTTGAAGCACTCGGGAAGATCGGGGATTCGCGGGCACTGGAATTCCTTAAAAAAGCGCTGGACGATAAAGACGAGTATGTCAGGACTGCAGCAGAAGAAGCGCTCGAAAAGATGATGTCCTGATCATTTTTTTAATTTTCATCCTTTTTTTGGGATGAGCGTTTCGAGGATCGCTTTGATATTGGCAATCCGGTATGGTTTTGCGAGCACGCCGTTCAGTCCGAACTTTAAGGGATCTGTCATCATGGGTTCGCTGGTATACCCGCTGGATATGATAACCTTTACAGACGGGTCAAGGGCACGGAGTTTTCCAAATGTCTCCTGCCCCCCCATCCCCTCTGGTACTGATAGGTCAAGAATGACGAGATCAAACGGGCGCCCCGCCAATCGCTCCCTTGAGTATATCTCGATGGCCGTCGCCCCTTCTTGGGCAAATACAACTTCATAACCTAGAAAATTCAACACTTCTTTGGTGACATCAAGGATCACCTGTTCATCGTCCATCAGGAGTATTCTGCCTTTGCCGGTCATGCATGCCACTTAAATTAATATAATAAACAATCTTTTAACTCCTATAAGATATTTCCTTTTTAAAATCTGATAGTGAACGACCCTATAAAAAATGCCATGTATGAAATAGTCTGAAGGACTGGTCTGAACCAGAACGCACCAGCTGAGGCTGATTGACCGCAAGCTGTTTCATCTTCAGGGCAGATAAGGGAATCTGATAATACCCTCATTTCTTCTTTCGCAACCTGTCCGCTTCTTCCCTGTCCTCCACCCGCAGGAGGAACGTCCCATGGCAGGGTTTTGTATATGGAAAGATTACAAAATCCCCGTCAAGGCCGATTGTGATTGGCGGAACCCCGATGATATGCGTATCAAAGATTCTGAAACCCGGTTGGACCTCGACCGATTCCCTGCATTTTTTTTTGATATAGTCCCGGCACTCTTTAAACGAACTGCCGCTAAGGACTATTTCGTAGGGTAGGGATTCTATGCAGCCCATGGAGCCACCTCGTCCAGCATTTTTTTGAGCGGCATCGGGTTGTGCACCGCTTTTGCCGCGATGCTTATGCAGGGGAAATTGATCGATGCGACGATCTCGTCGTAATGCTCGCCGTAGATGATAGAATACAGGCGTGCCCTTGAGATTGCCCCCATCGTGGCCGCATAGCTCACGCCCGCATCGTTGTGGATAAAGACAAAACACAGGTCAAAGTCACGCTTTTTATCCATGATCTGGTCGATGGCATGGTCAAGGTCCAGCGCTTCGCCAAGGTAATGGCGTTTGGGATCGGCAACGACAAGAAGGGTGATTGCCGAGCGGTTGCCTGCCACGACTGGAATGACACCTTCCTGCCTGAGCCGGTGGATCAGGTAAAGTGCAATGCTCGTCTGCACCGGCACCTGCGGGCAACCGAGGACAAGCAATGCTGACCGTTGAGGGTTATCTTCCAATACCAGATCAACCAGACCCCTTTAATTCACAATAAATATCCCGTGGCAAGAAATAAGCCTGTTTGTTATGGCCTCGTCAGCCTGCAAACGGGATTTTTGCATCAGCCTCGAGTTTCCTCGTACACCCAATCAAGATACGGGGTGTGACCAGCGATGACCGGAATGGCGATGATCTCCGGTATCTCGTACGGGTGCATCTCCCGTATCGCGGTGATGACTTTTTTTACTTTTTTCCGGGTCGTCTTCAGGATGAGAAGCTGCTCCAAGTCATCGCAGAATTCCCCCTTCCAATGGTAGAACGACCGTACCGGAAGGGTGTTGATGCATGCAACGAGCCGTTTGTCAAGGAGAGCCCGTGCCATTTCTTCGGATTTTTCCTGCGGTACGGTTGAGAGGATCATCACAATTTCCGGAGACGGACTCATTGCCACTCACCTAAAACCCTGGCTGGTCCCATGCTTCCCATTTCCTGTAGCTCCGTTTTACGAGTATCCAGGCCGGCAGGAAGAGGAGGACCGCCGCAAACACATAGTACGGGTTAATGAACGCAAGCGCGATCAGGATGCATATTGCCACGCCGACTGCAACAAGATAGAGCAACAGGACTTTCGCGTCATATACGAGCACGCTCGGTGAGAGACCGGTGAGCCAGACGGTGACCGCAAGCGCATAAAATGATACCGCAAGGCACAGAACGAGCGCGGGGGCAAGGTACACCACCCCTCCGGACGCTACGCTGACAAAGACGATGAGTGCCGCAGGGATTACCTGAAGTACGGCAAAACTGCACATCTTGCTTTTCAGTAGCGAAGGGACATCAACCGGCAGACATGCGTACGAACTGAACGTATCAAACATGGTGAGCCAAGTATACATCGTCGAAGAGATCACTCCGGTAAGTATCGCAAAGAGGAGGATGATATTGCCCGGAGGAAGAAACCGTGCAAGCACCGAAAGGAGAAACCAGAGGAGCCCCAGCGGGATAAGAAAGGAGAAGAGGGTCTGCCCGATGAAGCTGCCGCTGCGCAAAAGGTCGATTAAATCCTTGGCAGCAAGAGGGGGATAGGGAAAGAATGACAGTTTTTTGGTCAGCGGAACAAGCGTGTTTTTAAACCTCCTTGTTGCATCCGCACCTTCTGATGTGAAAAGGAGAACCGCGATTGCAGAAGGGATGATCACGACAGCGCACGCGGTAAGGAGGGTCATCCATGAGAACGCGTAAAAGAGCTGCAGCGGGGGGAAGAGTGCAGCCGGGCCGATGCCGGTATACAGGGAGAGAGCAGCCCACCCGATGACCATGATTATAAGGAGAAAACCGAGCACCCGCTTCGACCGTGAATAGACCGTGGAGAGCAGGAAGATAAGGGCAAGACCGGTAAGAAATGCAAGGGTGAGTGTGAGGAGGAGGAGAAGGGGAAGAGAGAGGGGGACTGCAATGAACGGAGACGCGAGGGCAAAACCGGCAACAACCGGCAAGACCCACAGGATCAGGTAATAAACGGTGTCTTTCACAACAAAGGTGCAGAAGATTTCCTGTTCGGAGATGGGCAGACTTCTTGCAGAGTACGAGAGCAGGCTTGCCTGCCCGAACCGACGGTTCATCACCTCCATACCGAGAAGCCCGAATCCCCCGACCATAATACCGAGCAGAAGGAACATGGCGTGGATGATAATCGCAAGATAACCCGGCGGGACAACTGCCCGGAAGAGAGGAAGAAGAAAAGAGCCCATAAATGCAATCCCAAAGATCATCACCGGAAAGAGTGCAAAAGAGAGGCTCCCGAACATCGTGGAATGAACCCGCCATTCCTCCTTCATCATATTCGTGAAGAGCTTAAACATGACCATCCTTCTCCACGAGCGACAGGAAGAAGTCGTCAAGGTGCTGATTTCTCTCTTTTAATTCCGCAACAGTGCCGGAATGGAGAAGTTTCCCCTTGTGCAGGATCGCGAACCCGGAACAGATCTCTTCTGCGATCTCGAGGATGTGCGTTGAGATGAAGATTGTATTTCCCTTCCTGACATAGTCTGTAAGATACTCCTTGACCTTGTGCTGCATGATCGGGTCGAAATTAATAAGCGGCTCATCGATCAGCGCCAGCACCGGTTCGTGGAGAAACGCCTGGGTAAACATCAGTTTCTGGCGGGTACCGCGGGACAGGTCCTTACAGAGAACGTCCCTTTTATCACCGAAATCCAAAAAGTCAAACCACCAGTTCGCCTTCTTCTGAACATCCGGAATCCCGCGCACCTCTCCGACAAAATCCAGGTACTCGACGGAGGTCAAAAAACTAGGGGGGGTCTCCTGTTCGGGGATGATACCGACATGTTCCCGCACGCCAACAGGGTCTTGTACCACATCAATTCCGATTACCCTAGCCGAGCCGCTGGTGGGACGGATCTGCCCGGTCAGCATCTTGATCATCGTCGTCTTCCCCGACCCGTTGGGCCCGAGCAGGCCAAAGAGTTCTCCTTTTCCAACGGAGAGCGATATGGTATCGACTGCGGTCACATCACCGAACTGTTTGACAAGTCCTCTTGCCTCGATAATGCTCTCTGTTTTCTCCATAACGCTCATATTATTACTCTTTGCTAATAAGCGTATGACCTGCTCAACGATACACGTCTCACTACGTGAAAATCACTACGAAATTCCCGATACCAAAGATCGGTAAATACTAGAGAATTCAGCGCACATGATTTACTATCTATGTATGCAGCACGCATGAACAATCTCCCGCCGTACCTTTTTGCACGGATCGACGAGATGAAGCTTGAGCAGCAGAAAAAAGGCACCGATATCATCGACCTCGGGGTGGGAGACCCGGACCTCCCTACTCCTGACCATATCGTCGCCTCTCTCTGCAAAGCGGCTCATGACCCGGACAACCACCATTATCCATCCTATGCCGGCATGCCCGCGTACCGGAGCGCGGTTGCAGCCTGGTATAAAAAAAGGTTCGGCGTCGGGCTTGATGCAGGAAAAGAAGTCGTCGCTCTCATGGGTTCAAAGGACGGGATTGCCCATATCGCCGAGGCGTTTGTGAATCCCGGTGACTATGTCCTCTCCCCGAGCCCTGGATACCCGGTCTACCGGACCGGTACCCTCTTTGCGGAAGGGAGGGTGCATGAGATGCCGCTTGTCAAAAAGAATGGCTTTGTGCCAGTCCTTGATGAAATCCCGGAAAAAGTTGCAAAAGCGAGTAAACTCATGTTCATCAATTACCCGAACAACCCGACCGCAGCGGTCGCACCGGCAGGGTTCTATAAAGAGGTCGTGGACTTTGCCCGTGACCACAACATTGTAGTCGTTTCGGACAATGCATACTCCGAGATTGCGTACGATGGCTACCGGGCTCCTTCGTTTCTGGAGACAAAAGGGGCGATGGAAGTCGGCATTGAGATGCACTCGCTCTCAAAGACCTATAACATGACCGGCTGGCGGATCGGGATGGCGGTTGGCAATGCGGATATCCTGTCCGGGCTCGGGCGGGTCAAGACCAACGTGGACTCCGGGGTCTTCAACGCGGTGCAGCATGCGGCAATCACAGCCCTCTCCGGCCCGCAGGACTGTGTAAAGATGGCGTGCGATGTCTACCAGGAGCGCCGGGACGTAATGATCGCCGGGCTGCGTAGCCTTGGCTTTGATATTCCGGCACCGAAGGCGACGTTCTATATCTGGCTGCCGGTAAATGACTGCATGGCATTTGTGGCAAAACTCCTTACCGAGGCAGGAATTGTGGCAACACCAGGTGTCGGATTCGGTTCAAGTGGCGAGGGGTATGTGCGGTTTGCGATTACGCGCCCGGTAGGGCGGATCAATGAGGCGATTGAGCGGATGAGGAGGCTTTCCCTTTGAAACTACCCCCCCACCTCATGATACAAAAAGGTCATCTTTGCATCAGCGGGCAGGACTGCGTTGCACTTGCGGAGAAATATGGGACACCTCTGTATGTTACAAGCGAAGACCGGATTTGCGAACAGTTCGAAAACTACAGGAAAGCACTAACGGCCCGGTACCCGAAAGTGCAGGTCCTCTTTGCGGCAAAGGCAAACGGCAACCTCGCTGTGATAAGGGCACTTGCACAGCTGGGCGCCGGGGCTGATGTCTTCTCATCAGGCGAACTCCGCCTCGCGCTTGATGCCGGCATGAGCCCGGAAAAACTGCTTTTTAACGGCAGCTCAAAGACGCCCGAGGATCTTGCTCTCGCGGTGGAAAAGGGCGTAAGAGTCTCGGCGGACTCGCTCGATGAGCTCCACCAGCTCGATGCAGCAGCAAAAGCAGCGGGGAAGGTTGCGAAGATCGCGTTCCGCGTGAACCCGGCGCTCGAAGTGCCAACGCACCCGAAGATTGCCACCGGGCTTGCAACAAGCAAGTTCGGCATTCCCCATAAAGAGATCCCAACGGCGTACCGTGAGGCGCTTACATGCAAAAACATAAAACCAGTCGGGCTTCACTGCCACATCGGCTCGCAGATCCTTGATGTGGAACCGTTCGCCCGGGCTGCGGAAGTGATGGTGCGTATCGCCAGGGAACTGACAGACATGGGCGTGCAGCTCGAGTTCATCGATCTCGGCGGCGGGCTTGGCATTCCCTATCACCACGACACAGATCCTGCACCGACTCCGGAGGATTATTCTGCAAAGGTTGTCCCTGTCTTCAGGGAGGGGGTCGAAGCATGCGGGATCAGTCCTGAACTCTGGGTCGAGCCCGGGCGCTCGCTTGTTGCCGATTCCACCGTGCTCCTCACAAGGGTCAACTCAACAAAGAACGCTCACAAGAGGTTTGCCAACGTGGACGCGGGTTTCAACCTGCTCATACGTCCAGCGATGTACGATGCATACCATGAAGTGATAGTCGCAAACAGGGCAGATGCCCCCCTGTCGACAGAATACACCGTCACTGGTCCGATCTGCGAGACCGGGGACATCCTCGCACCGGACCGCAGGCTCCCCCCGGTTGCAGCCGGCGATCTCATCGCAGTGCTCGACGCGGGGGCATACGGGTTTGCAATGTCGTCCCAGTATAACTGCCGGCCACGCTGTCCAGAGGTGCTTATTCAGGGGACGCGTGCAGCTTTGATGCGGAGGGGCGAGACCATCAGCGACATCACTGCCGCCATGGAACTCCCTCCCTGGCAAAAATAGCAGGAGGTTTTGGCCCGTGCTCTTCCATTATGCTCTGGTCGATGACCTGATCACCCGGGAAGAGTTTGAAGAAAGGGTTGGGACAAAGATCGATTCATGCGGGGACCTTGTAGACGAGTCAACCGCCGCGATGCTTGTCGTAGGGGAACTGGGCAGGGCGCACGTCAAAATCCAGGGGCTGTCTGGTAGATCCAGCCTCTTTTCTTTTTTTGCAAAAGTCATTGATAAAACAGAACTGAGGGTGTTCGATCGCCCAGATGGCGAGAAAGGCGCTGTCGCAACTCTGCTGTTGGGAGACGAGACCGGGACCGTTCGGGTTGTACTGTGGGATGAACGGGCCGGGGCAGTTGAGGAGATAGCAAAGGGGGATGTTCTGGAGGTCATCGGGCGTCACTCGGGTAAAAGTGCAAAAGAGATCTATGCACTTGCGCTGCGCAAAGCAAGCTGCACAATAGAATGCAATGTACCGGAAGACAGTGCTGAAAGCCTGAGGGCGGAACCCGTTGACCTCGACGTGCTTCTCATTGATCTTGAAGAGCCCCGTCCGTTTACCCGGAAGGATGGTACGGGCGGAGAGATGGTGGAAGCGGTGATCGGGGATGCACATGGCACAGCCCGCCTTGTCGCGTGGACTCCGGAGGTACTTGCAGGCATCCTCCCGGGAGCCTCCATTCACATTACGGGTGCAAAACCGAACATGCGGGGAGAGGGGCGGGCGTACAGTATAGATGACAAAAGCACTGTGGCAGTCACGGATGCGCAGGTGTCCACCCCGCTCACCCCAATCGGCTCTGTGGGCGATCGGGGCACCTATTCTGTGCAGGGGGACGTAAAACGGGTACAGGAACCGCGTGCGTTCAAAACCCGTGACGGAAGGGCATCATGGGTCAGGAATATTATCATAACTGACGGCAGGGATGATATCAACGTCGTATTATGGGGGGAGAAGGCGCTGCTCCCAATAACTCCCGGCACCCTGATCGAGATTTATTATTCGAAAGCGAAACCCGGAAGGTTCCATGACATAGAGCTGGGGGTTGGCCGGGGCAGTGCCATCAGGATTCCGGAGATGCAGTCCGGTGAGATTGTTTTTGAAGGGACGGTAATTATCAGCAACGGGAATACCTTTATTGACAACGGGCGGGTGCGATATCTTGTTGAAGGGTGCGATCTCCCCCGTTGGCACGAGGTGCGGGTGAATGGGATGATGTCAGGGAACAGGATCAAGCCGGGTAATTTTGAACCCCTGACCGTTTCTCCAGAAGAGGTCAGGAAAAAAGCAAAAGACCTGCAGGATATGCTGGTCCGATAACACGAATTCACTTTCACGCTGCGCACTCCGAGAGCATATATGTATGGATTTAAAATGTTCTTGTGCCACAGGAGATGTTACACAACATGGCTGAAAAACCAAAAGAGATTGAGGACTTACCGGGTGTAGGCCCGAGTACGGCAGAAAAACTCCGCGAAGCCGGATATCTCACCATTGAGAGCGTTGCGACAACTTCACCGGCAGAGCTTGCCGAGATCACCGAGATCTCCGAAGCAACCGCAAAAAAGATCATCAAGGCAGCCCGCGAAAAGGCTGACCTTGACGGGTTCAAGACCGGAAAGGACATCTTTGAACAGAGAAAGGATGTACGGAAAATCTCGTTCCGCGTCCCCGAACTGGATACGCTGATGGGAGGCGGGCTGGAGACTCAGGCAATTACCGAGATGTACGGTGAGTTTGGTTCGGGTAAGAGTCAGATCGTCCACCAGATGGCAGTCAATGTCCAGCTTCCGGAAGATGATGGCGGGTTGAACGGGAGTGTCATCTACATCGATACTGAGAACACGTTCCGGCCGGAGCGAATCGAACAGATGGTCAACGGGCTTGGGATTGACGGGCTTGATGCCCAGGATTTTTTAAACAATATTCACATCGCCCGCGCACATACCTCAGACCACCAGATGCTTCTCGTGGATAATTCACGAGAACTTGCGAACGAACTCAAGGACAGCGATAAACCGTTCAAGCTCTTCATCATCGACTCGCTTACTGCCCATTTCAGGGCGGAATATGCCGGACGGGGCACGCTTGCGACACGCCAGCAGAAGCTGAACCGTCACATGCACGAGCTCTTCAAGCTCATTGATGAGCATAATGCGGTTGCGCTTGTAACCAACCAGGTGATGTCCAACCCTGCGGTCTTTTTCGGAGACCCGACAAAACCCATCGGCGGCAACATTGTCGGGCACACCGCAACGTTCCGGATCTACCTGCGCAAGAGTAAAGGCGGCAAACGCATTGCACGCCTTGTTGACAGCCCGAATCTCCCGGAGGGGGAGGCGCCGTTTATCGTTGAAGAGGCAGGTCTCAAGCCTTGTTAAAAGCACTCCTGACCGATATTGACGGGACGATCACCGATCCGTCCCGCCGCATCCACACCGCTGCAATTACTGCAATCCGTTTATTGCAGGACAACGGCGTAGAGGTTGTGTTTGCGAGCGGGAATACAGCATGTTTCATGGATGCGGTCTGTAAAATGACGGGTACCCGCGGGACATTCATTGCGGAGAACGGGGGGGTGTTCCGTATCGGGTATAACGGCCACCTGCACATTAAAGGGGATCAGGCAGTCTGCAAGCAGGCGCTGGGGTTGGTGCAAACCCATTATCTTAAAAAAGGGATAGAGCTGGATCTATACAGCCCCACCTACCGGTTTGCAGATCTCGCGTTTGCCCGGACAGTTCCGGTTAAAGAGGTGGAAAAAATTGTCGCAGGCCTGCCAGTCCGGGTGATCGACACCGGCTACGCAATTCATCTGCAGGCACATGGGACAGATAAAGGATCTGCTCTCGGAGCACTCGCACAGGAGATGAATCTTCAGGCATCTGATTTCCTTGCCATCGGAGACTCGGTCAACGATGTTTCAATGTTGAGAAAGGCAGGAACCGGAATTGCGGTTGCAAACGCCCATCCGGACACAAAGGCGGCAGCAGCATTTGTGACAAAAAAAGAATATGGCGACGGATTTGTTGAAGCAGTTGAAAAATATTTTTCTTATCTCCGTCCAAGGTAGCGGTCAACGACGATATAGTCCTTGATGTCCTTGACTGCCTCAAACGGGAATTTCAGGATCTTGTCATCCTCCATCTCATAATTTGTTGTGTCAAATGTCTGGTCAGGATGGATGAGCAATTCAATGACCTGCCCGGAATCAAAATCGACCCTGATATTCTTGAGGGTTCCGATGAGCTTCCCGTCATTGGTCATAACCTTTTTTCGTGAGAGACTGCGGGCAAATACGCGTGTCATAAAAAAATTGACGACGTATAAATATATAAAGTGTTCCTAAAAAGGGATTATTTCGGGCTTTTTCTGAATTTTTCAGGGATTACGGAGGCTTATTCGTTATTTGAACATTTCAGCTGCTATTATAACATCAGAACCTCTCACGGTCTTTCTGCCTGCATGATCTGACATCTTTTTTGCCTCTTTTGCAAGAAACACGCCGTATTCCTCCATAAGGTTGGCAAGTGTTGCTGTTGCATCGGCGCTGACACGCCCGGCACCAGCTTTTTTCATGATCCGTTCAACAGCGGATTGGGATAATTCAGTCATTTTAATTGCGTCCCCTTCTTTGGTTCACTTCTCATGGTATAAAAATATGTCACAACCCGTTCTTTATACCGATGGGAAAACCCTGATGATATCGGACTTGGTAAGGATCCCCACGGGTTTTCCGTCCTCAACCACAATGAGCCGGCCGATCTCCCGTTCCTTGAACTTCCGCACCACCTCAAATAGTTTTGTACTGGACGGGACTTCAACAACATCCGTAGTCATTACGGCAGATACCTTGCTTGTCATCGGCAGCTCGTTTCCAATCGCCTTGGTGATATCGCTCATGGTGATGATACCCCGTAGATTTCCCCGATCGATGACTGGCGCCCCGTGGATATGACAGTTATTAAATAGAGCCACCGCATCACGGATGGTGTCAGAGCTCTGCAGGGTTTTTAATGGCGAACTCATGTAATATTTTATTGCCTTTTTCGGGAGGGAGACCATCTCTGACGTGGAGATCAATAAAGACTGTTCCGCTTCATCCTTTCCAAACACCTCTCCCTTGATGACCAGCTTGTTTACCGGTGTCGGGCCAATGGCAATCTGGTCGCCAATCTCAAAAAATTTGGCGCTTCCGACCAGTTTGATGACCGCATGGCAGATATCGGGATGACAGAGGGTGGTGAAATCGATCTCCGTTACACTTGCCCCTTTTACGACTTCCCCGTTCCGGCTGATGCTGACTTCATAGTCACCCGCGGCATTACTCAGGTTGAGCGCTTTGTAGGCAAGGGCGGTGGGTATGTACCCGCCTTTGGGGCCGGGCACGCCATCGACAAGCCCGATTGTTTTTAATGCCTGCATCTGGTTGCGGACAGTGCCGGGGTTCCGCCGGATCACATCCGCGATCTCCTCCCCCTTGATCGAATGGGAGTGCTGGTAATAAAGCGTGATGAGAGTGATGAGGATATCTTTCTGGATAAGGGATAAGTCCATAACGATAAACCGTATAACGTTCCATAAATATATAGGTTGAAGATGCGTGGAGTTTGAAAAGCTACCGACGGTGCCAACGGCGGATGAGATCCTTGACCGGAGTTTTCGGCGTGCGGCAAAGAAGAGAAAAGAGAAGGTGAACAAGGACCGGGCGAATGAGGAGTTTGTCAGGGCTGTCAGCCATGCGATCCATGACCGTCTGGTGTATATCATCCGCGGTTTTCCGGAATTTGAAGAACTCCCTCAGTTTTACCGTGATATGGTGGAGATTTTATACGGCCTTGACCGGATCAAGCAGGCGCTGGGAGCGGTCGGGTGGGCAGCAAAACACACAAAAATGGTCGGGAGCGAGCTGGCATTCCAGTCAAGGAAAGCCCCGGACCCGCTCGTAGTGCGCAAGCGGGCGGTTGCCCGTCTCGCCTCCATGGTCCACCAGATCGACAAGGACCTGCTGTTTTTGAACGAGGTGCGCAATGTCCTGCGGCAGCTTCCTCATATCGATGATGCATTTACCATTGTGATTGCAGGGTACCCGAATGTCGGCAAATCGTCATTCATCCGCCGGGTTTCCACGGCAACCCCGGAAATTGCATCCTACCCGTTCACCACAAAGGGTGTGATTGTCGGGCACCGGGATACAGGAAGGGACCGGGTCCAGTTTGTCGATACCCCCGGGATCCTCGACCGCCCGGGTGACGAGCGCAACGCGATTGAGCAGCAGGCACTTTCTGCTGTAATGAATGTGGCTGACGTGATCCTCTTTATAATTGACCCGTCGGGACACTGCGGGTATCCCATGGAGGCGCAGCAGCACCTGCTCGAAGAAGTGAAAGGACTGGTCGGGATTCCCATCGTCATCGTTGCAAACAAATCAGATATCACCCGGACCGATCAGTATGATTCGATGTCAACGGAAAGCGGGGAGGGTGTCGATGAGGTGCTCGATCAACTTCTCTCCTACCGTCCCGCGCCTACAAAAGTGACGAAAGCGCCCACCCCAGGGCAAATCCGGTAAGCGTGCCGCCGTTGAGGGGCGGGAGCCCTGCCTGGGGGCGTCCCGAATTCACAAAATACAGGAGCACCACGAGCCCGGCCAGCGAGCCGATGATTGCACCAATGGCTGGCAGGTTGATAAATCCCAGCACCCGGTAGCCCTTCATAAAGACATTGGCAGACACGACGAGGATGGAGGGCATGATAAGATCGCCCATCCCCATGATGAATGCAGCCCGCTCTCCTCCTTCTTCCAGCTTCCCGATGCCCTCGCGTATGAACGAATAGTCACGCCTCTTGGGGATCACAAAGAGGATCGGTGTTTTAAGGTCGATGACCCCTTCAGCAAGCGTGATCATGTGTTTGGTCTTGTACACCGAGATCGCGTCGTAGACTGCAAGAAGAATCAGCAGGACGACAACCGGGACAATATCGAGCGAAACACCGAAGATGGATGCCACGCCCGCGGCGATGAGTACCCCGAGCGTATCGATCACGTACCATTCAGGGTATTTATAGAGCAGGACTGTCGCGCCAAGAGAGAGCGCGAGCATCAGCAGGACCGCGGCATCCGTCATGCCGATAGCGGTATTGACGATCGCCGAGAATATATAGCAGAACGAGAGAAAAATGGAGACGGCGATCACAAGAGCAATAATCTTTTTTAAGCCAAATCTGATGAGCAGGAGCAAAAAGCCGGTGAAGACCAGCAGGATGAGAACAAATATGCCGATGTTTGCCACTGAAGTTGGGTCCTCAAAGGCCGTGATGCCGGCTTCCTGCACCGGAAGCGAGAGGACGAGCGCCACAATCTCGACGAGAATCAGCAGCAGTGGCATGGCAAGGAACGGGATAAGTCGTTTGTAGTCCATGGGGTGTCTCCAGCTATAGTTAGCTTAATTACTGTATCTCCATCATCTAAAAGCATGGAGATTCGTGAATACTTCATTGATATCGTTCTCACGGTGGTCATGATCGTCTCCACCCTCGTGCTCATCCTCCGTTTCTGGCAGGACTTCACCATAGCCGTCGCTGCCATCCTCATGATGCTCTCGCTGGGCGGACTCTTTCTTTCCATGCACGTGAAGGTCAGGAAGCTTGAACGCAGCGTAATTTCGCGCGAGCGCGTGCTCCGCTCTAACCTCGAAGAGATCTCAAAGAGGATGGCGCAGAAGCATGACATGGCAATCACCCACCTCGATGAACTGATCGGTGAATATTCCAAACGGGTGTACCGGTAACTTTTTGTCTGTCAGCCGGGAGTGTTCATGGGCGTCGCACTTAGGGATATCATCATTGATTATAAATCGCCCGTGAGCTGGGACGCGCTTTCAGGTGTGGCAGCGATTGACGCGAATAACGCGCTCTACCAGTTCCTGACGATCATCCGCCAACCGGACGGCACGCCGCTGATGGACCGCACAGGGCGGGTGACGTCCCATCTCTCGGGAATCCTTTTCCGTACGACAAACTTCATGGAAAAAGGGATCCGGCCGGTCTTTGTTTTCGATGGAGTCCCGACCGATCTCAAGAAGGCAACCATCGACCTGCGCAGGAAGACCAGAACGGATGCACACGAACGGTGGAAGGATGCAGTTGAGCGCGGGGATGACGAGGAGGCATATAAGCAGGCGCGGGCGTCCACCCGCGTGGATGCGGAAGTGATACGGACGTCACAGGATCTCCTCCGGCTTATGGGCATTCCTTATCTCCAGGCACCCGGGGAGGGGGAGGCGCAGGCAGCGCATATGGCGGCAAAGGGGGATGTGCGGTATGTGATATCCCAGGACTATGATACGCTCCTCTTCGGGACGCCCACGCTGGTAAGAAACCTTACAGTGAGCGGGAAGCGGAAGATCCACGGGCGCACCATCACTGTCAATCCCGAACGCATCATCCTTGCCGACCTGCTTGGGGGGATGCAACTCACAAGGGAGCAGCTCATCGAGATCGGGATCCTTATCGGGACGGATTTCAATGAAGGGGTAACCGGGATCGGGCCCAAGACCGCCCTCAAGATCGTGCAGAAAGGGGAGTTTATGTATAAGTTACGGGAAAAGCTGCCTGACTTTGACCCGGAGCCTATCCGTGACCTCTTCCTCCACCCTGCGGTGACCGATTCCTATGACCTCTCATGGAACCGGCCGGATGTGGAGGGCATTGTGCAGCTCCTCTGCGGCACCTATGACTTTTCCGAAGAGCGGGTACGGAAGGTACTCGAAGGGTTCACCGTAAAGGCAGGGCAGAAGACGCTGGAAGGATGGTTTTAAACCTAAGATAAAAATTTCAGGAATAAGGAAGGCACTGGAACGAAGAAACCTAATTCCTCCACCATTAAGGAAACCGGCCCCCATATGAACACATATAAACCCCGGTAAGATGCATTTTTTATACCAGCATTGTGATCCGGTCAAAAATCACATGATTACCCGGTGACCTCCCATGCAGCTCCAACCCTGTAAAAAAACGTACAACCAAGAGACCCAGCGGGCATTACCGCTGAGTGAAACCCTTGCCCGGATCGAACCGAAAGTACCTGCAGCAGGGATAACACGGGTCGCCGACATCACAAACCTTGACCGGGTCGGCATCCCGGTCTTTTCCTGCATACGGCCGACCGCCGAAGACGGGGCGATTACGGTATACAATGGCAAAGGGGCCACAGTCGAGGAGTCCCGGATCTCGGCGATTATGGAAGGGATTGAGCGGTATTGTGCAGAGGTGCATGACCGCAGGGTTGAAAGGGGACATTATTACGAGATGTTCGGGAAAGGGCGGATCGTCGATCCCCGTGATATGATCCTCCCAAGCGATGCAGATCCTGACCAGATCCTCCCGTGGTTTGAGGGATATGATATTGTAAACGATGAGCAGGTCCTTGTCCCTGCACAGGCAGTCTTCCATCCCCTGCCTCCCCATTACCGCTCGCTGTTCCGTACCAACACCAACGGCCTTGCATCGGGAAACACCATGGAAGAGGCGATCTTTCACGCCCTTGCTGAAGTGATCGAGCGGGACGCATGGTCGCTTGTCGAGGCATCGAGAGACACCGGGCAAAACGTGATACATATTGATGATCCGCTCATCAACGACATGCAGAAGAAATTTGCCGATGCGCAGGTCGAGGTTACTGTCCGCGATATCACATCCGACATCGGCATCCCCACGATGGCGGCAGTCGCCGATGACGTGCTCTTAAAAGACCCCATCCTCCTCACCATGGGTATGGGGACACACACGAGCAAACGGGTTGCGGTCATGCGGGCGCTCACTGAGGTGGCGCAGAGCAGGCTCACCCAGATCCATGGTGCGCGTGAAGATACAACGATCGCACAACTGCGCAAGAAGATGGGATATGAAAGGGCAAAACGAATGAATGCGTACTGGTTTAAGGATAACGGGACAGTCGATTACAGCACGCTCCGTTCCTGCGACAGCGATGATTTCTTAAAAGATATCCGGATTATGACGGATGCCTTAAAAAAGAGGGGTCTGGACCGTGTCATTGTCATCGACCTGAGCCGGGACGAGATAGGCATCCCTGTCGTCCGGGTGGTTGTCCCCGGCCTTGAATCGTACGCGATGGACCAGGAACGCAAGGGGAACAGGGTAAAATATGCACAGGATCACGGTTTTTCTAGGGCCAAGTCTTGACCGAAAAGAGGCCGAGCAGATCCTTTCCGCCACGTATCTCCCACCCGCAAAGCGCGGCGACCTCCTCGCTGCTGCCAAAAATGGTGCAACCATCATCTGCCTGATCGATGGCGTGTTCCACCAGGAATCCGCCGTTGCCCACCGTGAAATTCTCAGTGCGCTACGGCAGGGCATCCGGGTGATCGGCGCATCAAGCATGGGAGCTCTCCGGGCTGCTGAGATGGACACGCTGGGTATGGAAGGCGTCGGTGAGATCTATCGTATGTATAAAACCGGCGATCTTGTCTCGGATGACGAAGTGGCATTAATCTTTGATCCGGTCACCGGTGCAGCGCTTTCAGAACCGTTAATCAATATACGGTGCGCCCTCAAAAAGGCCCGTGAGGAAGGGATCATCGACACGAAAGCCCATGACGCACTCCTTGCCGCAGCACGCTCCGTGTTCTACCCGCAGAGAACATACAGCCGGATTGTTGCGGTTACCGGCGACAACATCAATGCCGGGATGCGTGAACGGTTCCTGTCATGGGTCAAAACCGAACCCTGCGACCAGAAAAGGATCGATGCAATCGCTGCCCTGACAAGCCTGAGCCGGATCCCACCTGATAAAAAATAATTACTCCACTTTTCTCCAGACAAATAAAAACCGCTGGATCGCAGTGAAATGCCCGAAAACCCCGAACAGGACAAGGAGCCATCCAAGCCAGCTCAGCCCGTAAATGCTATAGGGCACAAACAGCCCGATGATCCCTACAACGAGGATCAAGACGAGGCGATCTGCCCGGCCCAGCAATCCGCCATAATACCGTCCCACACCGACAGCCTGCGCCTGCGTACCGAGATATGATGCCATCAGAACCCCGGTAAGTGCGAAAACGCCAATCTGCCAAGGAACCAGTCCCCCTGCGAAGATCCCAGTGATAATGAAGATATCCGCGTAACGGTCGACCGCATGGTCAAGGAAATCGCCCCTCGTGCTCTGGACCTTCATCTCCCGTGCCACTGCCCCGTCCATCGCATCGCAGAATGCATTGAGGGCGACTGCCACAATTGCCCATAACTCCACTCCGAGGTAAAACAGGAACCCGGCGGCAGCCGATGCAATGAGCGCCGCGATTGTAAAAAAGTTCGGCGTCAGCCTGCACCTGATTGCGATAGAGACCATCGGGTCGAACCAGACTTTTACATAAGACCGGTACTGGTCAAGTGTCACATTCCCGCCTCCACAAACATTGACCAGTCGATCCTGCCGAACTCTGCCGGAATCTCATCGTGTACGAACCGTTCAATCCGGGTGGCGCAATACGCCGGCTTGAGGGCAGTGGTGTCAATTTCAAGGATATGTGAGGGGTCATGCATATCGACCGTCTCGATCAGGCAGACATCCAGCGCTTCAGCCTCCACGTTCTCCGAGACCTTTGTTGCAGGGTAGTTCCGTTTCATGAGCCGTTTTTTCAGTTCGTCGGGGCGGCACCGGAGCACTACGACACGGTCGCAGGACAGCAGGTGTGAAAAATGACCTTCCACAAAACCGTCCACCCGGGGAAACTCGCGGGCCCACTTTACCGCATCGAACTCCTGTGTATGCCGGTCTTCGTCTTCTCCGGTGATATAGGGTTTTACCGTGTCAACGAGGCGGACAATCGTATGCCCGCGGCGGGCAAGCTCGTCTGCCACCATGGATTTTCCAGTGCCGGGTGTCCCGGTGATACCGCACATCATAAACCGTTAATCGCTGAAATGAAGAGTTCGTTCTCCCAGTCCTCCCCGATGCTGACCCTGATATAATGGTCGGGGAGCCCGGCAAAACTTTTACACGAGCGGACGATAACACCCTTGCGGGCGAGTTTCTCTACCATCTGATCACCGGTACAGGGAGATACATCCACCATCACGAAGTTTGCGTCAGACGGCATAACCGGGTACTTCACTTCATGAGAGAACAGTCTTCTCCACCGTTTCACCTGCGCGATGTAGCGCGCCGCGTGCTCCGAATCCGCAATCGCGTGTGCAGCTGCAGCAGCGGACACAGTATTGACCGTAAACGGGGTACCTGCTCTCTGGTAGTATGGCACGAGCCATGCGGGCACAAATGCATACCCGATACGGAGCCCGGCAAGTGAGTGCACCTTGGAAAATGTCCGGCCGAGGATCAGGTTATCAAACTTTTTTGTGAGCGGGAGATAATCCAGATCAGAGAATTCCACGTAGGCGTTGTCAAGGAACAGGACCCCTCCTATCCCTTCGAGCACCTCTTTTACCCCATCGACCGGCGTCGCATTGCCGGTCGGGTTGTTCGGGGAGCACAGGATCGTGACCTTAGCCTTTTTGCCGGCATGGGCAAGTGCCTTTGCATTGACTGAAAAATCCTTTTCCCTGGAGACCGTAACAACGTTTGCCCCCTGAGCTCTCGCTGCAAGTGCGTAAAAAGAGAAGGTCGGCGTGGCGATTACGACAGTCTCACCGGGTTCAACCAGCGTCCTTATGACCGTTTCGATGACCCCGTCCATACCGACACCGGTGACAAACGGGTAATCACCGTAATGTGCTTTAAGTGCACTTGTAAGGATATCCACATGTTCATCGGGATACCGGTTCGCCTGCCGAAGCGCCGTTTCCGCAGCTGTTATTGCCCGGGGTGACGGGGGCTCCGGGTTCTCGTTGCTTGCAAGCCGTGCGATGGGGGAGATGTTGTACTCTCCCGCGATCTCTTCTGCCTTTCTGGCAAATACATAACCGCCCTGTTTATAGCACGGCCTGACCAAGCGCTCCATCGATCACCTCAATCACACGGTCAATCTCTGTATCAGTGATGACGAGTGGAGGGACCAGCCGCAGGTTGCCGTCCGCCGCACAGTTGACAAGGACTCCCTGCTCCGCACACGCCTTCTGGATCCCCGGGCATGTCTCTCCGGCCGTGACGCCGATCATCAGTCCCCTGACACGGGGATTGTACTTTGCAAGACCTTTTTTGAATTTCTCCCCTTTCCGGGGTATGTCGGGCAGGACCTGTTCGATCACCCCGATCGTCGCAAGCCCTGCGGCACATGCAAGGGGTCCCCCGGCAAAGGTGCTGCCATGCTCGCTCTTTGCAAACTCGAGCCCGTCGCGGGCGATGAGCGCTCCCACGGGAAAGCCGCTTGCAATCCCTTTTGCAAGCGTCACAATATCCGGTTTCACTTTCGTTTGCTGGATCGCAAGCCACGTACCGGTACGGCCCATACCCGTCTGGACCTCATCGGCAATCATGAGCGCCCCTGTACGGTCGCACACCTCGCGTACCCCTTCAAGGAAGCTGTCGGGTGGAATGATAATCCCCGCCTCGCCCTGGATCGGTTCGACAATGACGCCGGCCGTATCATTATCCACTACCTTTTTAAGCCCTTCAAGGTCCCCATAGCCGACAAAGGTGCACGAAATACCGAGCGGTTCGAACGGTTCGCGGATTGCAGGTTTGTGCGTCACCGCAAGCGAGCCGATCGTCCGCCCGTGGAACCCATGGGTGAAGGCTACGAATTTCTTCTTTTTGGTCCGGACCCGGGCAAGCTTCATGGCGCCATCGGTTGCTTCAGCCCCCGAGTTTGAGAAGAACGCCTTGTGCATCCCAGTGATCTCCACCAGTTTTTTTGCGAGGAGGCCCTGGTGGGGCACGTAGTATAGGTTTGAGCAGTGGATCAGCTCATGCGCCTGGTCGCAGATCGCTTTGACTACCTCAGGGTGGCAGTGGCCGGTGCTGCAGACCGCGATGCCTGCCACGCAGTCAATGTATTCCTTTCCTTCAGCGTCCCAGACCTTTGACCCTTTTCCTTTGACCAGTGCCATGTCCCTTGAGAAGGCAGGCATGAAATAGCGCTCATCAAGATCCCTGAACACTTTTGTTTTTTCCATTTCAACCACGGTTTTTCTTTAAAAGATGTTTTATTTCCCTTGTCTTATTCGTATTCGATTGTCGCCGGAGGTTTTGCAGTGATATCGTACACCACACGGGCGACACTCGGGATATCTGCGGTGATCCTTGATCCGATCTTCACAAGCTGCGCAAACGGGATATCGAGAGGATCGGCGGTCATGCCATCGCGGGAGTTCACAGCACGGATGGCAACAATCCACCCGTGGATTCGGTTGTCCCCTTTAACCCCGGTGCCAAGCCCAAGAAGCGCGGCAAAGCACTGCCATGGCCGGTACTGTTCCACCAGTTCATTTTCAACAATCCAGTTCGCTTCGCGGATGACCTCAACTTTCTCCTTGGTAACTTCACCTAATACGCGAACGGCAAGCCCGGGGCCCGGGAATGGCATCCGGTGCTGGATCTCCTTTGGCAGCCCAAGAGCCCCGGCCACTTCCCGGACCTCGTCCTTGTAGAGGTCTCGGATGGGTTCGATGACCCGTGTAAATTCCATGTGAAGCGGCATACCGCCGACATTGTGGTGGCTTTTTATCCCGCCCTCGCTCTCGATCCGGTCGGGGTAGATAGTACCCTGCAGCAGGCACCGTGCTCCATGCTTTTTTGCTTCCCGCTCAAAGACACGTATGAACCGTTCGCCTATTGCCTTGCGCTTTGCTTCAGGATCAGTGATCCCTTTGAGCGCTGCGAGGAATTCATCGCCTGCGTCAACAATCTGGAGGTGAATGGAGCCAAATGTAATCCTGATGCGTTCGGTCTCTCCTTTCCGCATAAGGCCTGTGTCGATATAAATGGGGATGAGCCGTTCGCTGATCGCCCGGGCAGCAATGGCGGCACAGACAGAACTGTCAACGCCACCGGAAAGGGCCATAACGACCTTGTCGTTACCCGCTGCATTTTTGATCTCCTCTGCAGCCTGCTGGATGAATTTTTCCGTATTGACCATAGGATTCCCGCCGCTATTTTGTCCGCTTGTTTGCCCTGCATGCCTCAACAAAACCAAGATATGGGGGGGAGGGGCGCGTCGGACGGGATTTGAATTCTGGGTGGAACTGGGTCGCCAGATAGAACGGGTGGCTGGCAAGTTCGGCACACTCCATCCGGTTTTTGTTCCTTGCAGAAAATACCAGTCCCGCGCGCTCGAACTTTTCAATAAATCTCGGGTTTACCTCATACCGGTGCCGGTGCCGCTCGGTGATTATTTTCTGCCCGTACAGCTTCATCGCCAGCGTCCCGTCACGTATCTCGGCAGAATAATCTCCAAGGCGCATGGTGCCGCCCAGTTCAGTGACCCCCTCCTGTTCCGGCAGGAGGGCGATCACGTGCGTCCCGCCGCCCATCTCCTCGCTGATTGCATCCGGAATACCAAGGACATTCCTTGCATATTCGACCACACAGAGCTGGAACCCCAAACACAGTCCAAGGAACGGCACATTATTCTCCCGGGCAAACCGGATCGCTTCAATCTTGCCTTCGATGCCACGACTCCCAAACCCGCCCGGGATCAACACACCATCAAAATCTTTCAGCTGGCACTTTTCATACCGCTCGGCATCCAGCCATACGATCTTCACCTCGGTTGAAAGAGCCCTCCCCGCGTGTTTGAGCGCCTCTTTGATGCTGATATAGACATCCTCGATACCATACTTGCTCACGATGGCAACCGTGACCCGGTTTGTATACTCTTTGGTAACGATCCGGTACCAGCTTGAGTCAACCTCCCGTTTCTCTAAGTTTAGGTGAGTCGAGAGTGCATCGGCAAGCCCCTCCTTTTCCATCTCCATGGGGACTTCGTAGATGTCCGGCACGGTCGCTGCGCTGATAACTCCCGTCTGGGGAAGGTCACAGAACGCTGAAATCTTGCGTTTGGTGTGGGCACCAATGGGGCGTTCGCTCCTGCCTACAATAATCTCAGCGTGGAGCCCCAGCTCCCTGAGCGCCTTGACCGAGTGCTGGGTGGGTTTTGTCTTGAGATCCCCCATCGTGTCCTCGGGTATCAGGGTAACATGGATCAGGACATAATCATACTCCGGCAGCTCCCCCCGCATCTGCCGGATCGCTTCCAAGAACGGCATGCTTTCGATATCGCCAACCGTTCCGCCGACCTCGACAAGGCAGATATCCGCTATTGTCCCATCAGGGAATTCTTCTTCCGCAGCCTGACGTATACACGTCTTGATCTGGTCGGTGATGTGTGGGATGATCTGGACGGTTTCTCCAAGAAAATCGCCGCGTCGTTCCTTTTCGATAACCGTGCGGTAGACCTTGCCGGTGGTGATGTTGTGGGGGGATGTGAGTTCGATATCCAGGAACCGCTCATAATTTCCAAGGTCAAGGTCGACTTCTCCCCCATCCTTGAGAACAAAAACTTCCCCATGCTGGGCAGGGTTCATCGTTCCCGCATCGATGTTGAGATAAGGATCGATTTTTACCGCAGTGACCCGGTATCCGCGGTTCTTGAGGATACGACCCACCGATGCTGCTGTAATCCCTTTGCCAAGCCCGCTCATCACACCGCCGGTAATAATGATATACTTCACGAAGGTCTCCTTAATTGATGTATCATTTGAGTGCAATCCGTATTATTGTTATCATCCCACCGTCAGGATCTGAGAAATCGATCCAGTCGGTTCCAGTTCGTAAGAACAGAAAAAACTTAAATTTTTACGTACAATATATGGGCATGCAATTCCGACAAATCATTTCATATCTGTGCCTGTTTGCTGCCATGTGCATTTTGATGCAACCTGTGACGGCTGTAACGACTCGGGATGATGCGACGACATATTATAACTTAGCTGAGATAAAACTCTCGCAAGGGGAAATCGAGCAGGCTATCTACTATTTCGATAAAGCACTTGCATCTAATACCTCGATAATGGAGGGAACCGGCACAATTGTCTACATTTACGCTGACAAGGCCGGAGCACTTCTCCAGCTTGAGAGATACAATGATGCACTTACAACGGCAGAACAGGGTCTTGCCATCGATAATACATATCCGGTTTTATTGAATAACAAAGGATATGCACTCTATAAACTGGGAAAACCGCAGGATGCTGTTGATTCTTATGATAAGGCAATCACAAGGGCAACCAGCATCAAGGAATCTCTCAATAAAACCGCAGGTGAAACTGATTCACTGGTTGACTCCCTTCCCAAGTACCTGACAAACAAGGGAGATGCCTTGTATGATATGGGACGCTACCAGGACTCGATTGCAGCCTATACAAAAGCACTTACAGAGGATCCGGGGTACACCCGGGCAACGGAAGGGCTCGCCCGTGCACAACAGAAATCTTCTGAAATATCCCCCGTCATGATCATTGCCGTGATTGTCCTGATTCTGGTCGGATGCGGTGCAGCCTATTACGTGCTGAAGAAAAAACCATCAGGGGATTCTGCATCAGGGAAGACAGGTAATAAAAAATAGAATTAAAAATATCTCTTGTTTTTATCCCAGTTACGGTCTTTTATTATTTCTTTTTAAGAATCTCCATGCTCCGATCTCCTCATCGTCACTGCAAATGCCGCAGATGTTCGTGAGAGAATTGTCTTTTCCGTGTCATCCACCCTGATCTCTCCTTCTGCAAACGCGACGCGTCGCCCTTTTTTAATCACACGACCTTCCGCGAGGATTGCTCCGTCTTGGACTCCCCTGATAAAGCTGGTCGATTCCGAGATGGTTGCGATCCCTTCATGGGGCGAGAGAGCCGGGTAGAGGGCAAGTGCCATAGCTTCATCGGCAAGCGCAGTAAATATCCCCCCCTGAAGCCATCCCACGCCGTTGCACATATCAGGCCGTACCTTCATGCGGAGCATCGCCTTTCCGGCTTCCACGCGCAAGACTTCGATTCCCATCAGGCCGAAGAACGGGTTTGCAAGCATCCCCTGTTTTTTTATCTTTTCAAGATATGACATTATTCTCATCAATGATCGGGAGCGCCGGACAATGAAGGTTGCCATGTTGGGGGGTGTCGTGCCATTTTATACACACCCTGCAAAAATGTATGGTTATGCAAAACGATGAACCCCGACAGATGCTTGCCGACCTGATCTGGCTCAATTCACTGATTGCAACCGAACTGATCCAGATAACAGAGAATACCTCTGCGATCCTGCACAAATCCGGACCGCCTGAGAGTTGCCTGCAGGACCATAACTTATTGCGATCGACTGCACTTGCGATTGCGGAGCGGTACAAACCAGGCACCGCCCTGGCCCGGCACCTCGGTGAGCACCAGTAATGTTATTCGTGTAGTGATACCACAGGTACTGTATGAAACTCCTCGTCGCCATTGCACCGGAACGGTACAGGGACGAAGAACTGGACGAACCGATCGCGGCATTTAAGAAAGGGGGGATCGGATTTGATATTGCCTCCACAAAGACCGGCACCTGCAAAGGTATGCTTGGGGGAACAGCACACGCTTCGCTTTCCTTTGAACAGGCCGGCCCCTCGCAATATGCCGGCCTTGTGATCATTGGAGGGGCAGGCTCACCGCCTCATCTCTGGGGAAATAAAGACCTCATCCAACTGGCAGGCAGTTTTTACCAACAGAAAAAAATTGTTGCCGCTATCTGCCTCTCCCCGGTCGTGCTTGCCCGTGCAGGGCTCCTGAAAGGCAAAAAAGCAACATTTTTCAAGACCCCGGACTCCTTTGCAGAGATGAATGCAGGGGGTGCGATCATAAGTGAGGCTCCGGTTGTAATCGACATCCCGGTTATCACTGCAAACGGTCCCGCCGCTGCGACCGCATTCGGGGAAGCAATTGTCGCCCGGCTTAAGCCATAATAAAAGCAGGTAATCTATGGATGCTCCTCCGGATATCAGGTACAGCCTCGTAATCCCTGCGTATAATGAGGAGGCGCGGATCGCACCGCTGTTCGACCAGATCGGGGAGTTTACCGGAGAGCTGATCGTCGTTTGTGACGGTAAGGACCACACACCAGATGTTGTCATGAGGATTTCTGCCGCACGGCCTGACCTGACCATCCGGTGCCTGACATTTTCCCGGCGGCTGGGGAAGGGCGGGGGAGTTATCGAGGGTATAAAAGCGGCACGGGGAGAATTCGTGGGCTATTTTGATGCCGATGGTTCAACCGGCATCGGTGAGATGATGATGCTCTTTAAGCAGCTCTCCGTATATGACGGCGCAATTGGATCGCGATGGGTAAGGGGCGCCGTCCTTAATGTAAAACAGGGAGTGCTGCGGCAACTGGAAAGCAGGGTGTTTAACCTGATCATCCGCTTACTCTTCGGGCTTCGTTACCATGATACCCAGTGCGGGGCAAAGGTATTCAGGAGGCATGCGGTCGGTTCCGTACTGCCACGCATGGTCTCGACAGGGTTTGAGTTTGATGTCGAACTTCTCTGGAGATTACAAAGGGGGGGATATGTTGTTGGGGAATTTCCCATACAATGGCAGAATACCGGTGACTCGCGGGTCAGGCGGCGTGATATGATTGGGATGGTTGCAGGCCTGATTAGAGTACGGTTCTGCCCGGAGCGCCCATGATTCCTGCCACAATCAAAGACCAGAAAAAAGAGGCCTTCCGGCTCTTTGAGGACGGGAGGTACCAGGAGTCACTGAACCTCTGCATGCTGGTGCTTGAATCTGAAAAGGACCAGCCCGTGGAAGTGCTTGCCGCCACAAACCTGTTTTATACGGGAAAACTGGAAGACGCCCAGGTGCATTTCCGCGACCTTGCCCAGAAGATGCCGGATTCTTCCTATGTGCACAGCTATTTGGGAAAAGTGCTCGAGGCAGGAGGGGATGAAGGGGCGATTGCCGAGTATGCGACTGCGGTGCACCTTGATCCGACCAACCAGGACGCCCTGCGGAGTTACGCGGAATACCTGACCTCTCGGAAAGATTACCGTGGGGCAGTCCCGGTCCTTGAGCGGCTCCTGACGTTAAGCAGAAACGAACGTGACATAAAAAACCTTATACGGGCGCTTATCGAGACAGGGGAACCAAAAAAAGCGCTCGATACTCACCGCGAACTTCTTGGCGACCGCACATTAAGCCAGGAATACCTCGACGCCCTTATCTGCTCCAGGCAGTTCAGGGAGGCTGCACAGGCGGCACTTGATGCATACCGGAATTCCAGGGATCCTGCCATCCTCCGTAAATACCTTGCTTCCCTTGCGCAGTACGACCTTCCCTCCTCCCTTGATGCGTATGCACTGCATGCCCGTGATGCAGACAACGGGGATATCCTTGTCGATTACATCCTGCTTCTTAAAGCATCGGGCAATCACCAGAAGGCTCTTGAAATGAGCAGAAATCTGCTCGCAAAGACAAAACAGCCGGTCCACCGCCTCGTCGCATGCGATATCTGCGCAGACCTCGGGAGTTCAGAAAACGCACTGGCTGAGTACGAGCGCCTGATAGCCAATGAGATCCGTACAAAAAACAACCCTGATGCTCTCATCCGGATTATTTCCCGGTACCGGAAATTTATTCAAGAGAAGGTTCCGGAACCTGACGCACTTTCACGGTTCCTGTCGGTTGTCTCAAAGGACATGAATATTGCAAGCCTTCTGGAAACCGCACGGTACTACGAGGATCTTGGCAATAAAAACGAAGCACAGAGCTGGTTCTACCGGGCATACCGTGCGGATTTTCTGTCAGGAGGGCTGGAATACGCAAAGTTTCTTGCCGGGAACCGTGAAGAGCGTGAATGCGAGAAAGTGATGATTTATATTCTCAACAACGTGAAGCGCTCTGCAGATCTTCACCGCGTCGCTGCTGTCATTGTTGATGAACACCGCCCGATGCACACGATGAGGAGGCTGATGGACCATGTGGTCCGGAGGCTGGAAGAACGCAGGTCAAACCTGAATTCCGAAGGGCTGGAACTGCTCGCCATCACTCTTTTTGTTGCTGCCCGCCATGCTCTTGAAGATACGGATTTTGCAGACTGCAAACGCCTCTGCCTCCGGGGCATCGATGTCCTGCCAGCTCATACCAGGGTAATACAGCTGGAAGATTACCTGAACCTGATCAAATCATGCAAGGACAAGGCGATCGCAGACCGGCCGATCATGGACATGCCCCTGCTGAAGCACCGGGCGGTGCAGGTGTCGTCAGCCCGGCAGATCCGTGAAGAACTTGACCTTGATGAACAGGAACAGAAGATAGTTGAGTTTCTCCGTTCGCATAAGAAAGCGACAGAGGTTGAACTGAGAAAAGCGCTCAATACGCGGAGGGTGGTCGGAATAATGAACCGGCTTATCCAGAAGGCAGCAGCGCGTGATGTGGAAATCATCGATAAAAAAGGTGTTGGTGATGACGGGGAGGTCTATGAGTATGTCGGAACCTGAACGGATGGACAAGAAAAAACTGGAGAGCATCAATATTATTAATGCCCTGCGCAGGGGGACGGTGCCGGGCAGCGGGCTTGAAAGGATCGCTGTCGGGCTTGATGTTGAAGAAGGGGTGATGGGAAAACAGCTCGATTACGTCGCGCAGGGCGGGGGGGACCTGAAGTTTATCCGGGGGGATTATGGGAGCGGAAAGACTTTTTTAGTCGCCCGCACCCTTGAAATGGCCCGAATCAAGCGATTTGTCACGTCCCATGTCGTCATCTCACCGGCATCCCCGCTCTATAAGCTCAAGGCACTCTACCAGCAGGTCTGCACAAACCTGCGGACGATAGAAGAGGATCATGCAATAAAAACCATCGTTGACAACTGGCTCTTTGCTATCGAGGAGCGGATCATGGCAGTGAGCGGCACCGGGATCGTCGACGCCGCACTTGAAGCGGCAACCGAACGGGAGATAGAGTCAGCTTTAGCCGGGATCTCGGAAATGAACTCGGCTCTTGCCGCGGCGCTCCGCACCTATTACCGGGCCAACAATGCCGGCGATTTCCAGCTGGCACAGTCCGCCTTAGGCTGGATCTCTGCTGAACCAAACATCGGCAGGGACTTCAAACAAAAAGCCGGTATCAAAGGGGATATCGACGATACCATCGCCCTTGTATTCCTCCAGGGGCTTGTCACTGTCATGCAGGGGGCGGGCTACAGCGGGCTTGCAATCGCTGTTGATGAGATGGAGACCACGCAGGCGCTCCCGAAAAACCAGCGCGACAAGGGCTACCAGACACTCGTCCATATCATTGACGCGCTTGACCGGGGCGCTATGCCCCGGTGCTTCTTCCTGTTCACCGGTACCCCGGCGATGTTTGACGGATCCCGCGGGATCCGGTCGGTGCCGCCGCTCTATGACCGGATCAGCGTGGTTCAGACTGACACATTTAAAAATCCCCGCCAGCCCCAGATCATCCTCTCGAAATTCGACACCGCAAAGCTTGAGCAGATCGCACTGAAAGTGGTCGATATCTACTCGCAGGCATTTACCGAGGTGGACCGGGAACGTATCTCCCACCGGTTCATACGGGCGATGATCAAGAAGATCACCAGCCGGTTTGGCGGGAGGGTGGATGTCATCCCGCGGATCTTTTTAAAGGAGTTTGTCGATGTGCTCGATAAGTGCGAACTCTATGAGGCTTATAACCCGTGGGACACCTACGAGTTTGATGCAGGGCACCTAAAAGGCGAGCTTAAAAAAGAAGAAGAAGCTGTGATGGTAGTGGAGTTCTGATCCGCGCATATGGTTTCCGCCACGTTTAACCCGTCCTGCATCCAAAGAGTGATCGTATGCGAAAAGCCCTCCTGTTGACCATCACTGCCTGCCTCCTCTGCGGGATGATGCCGATAGTGAGCGCGATCGCCATAGAAATCAATGCTACCCCGTCACAGGTCCATATTGGTGACACTGTCACGCTGAAAGGCTCTGTGACGGGCATCAAGACGATAGCCGTCTACCTTTTTGTGACCGGTCCTGACCTTGACAACCGCGGTGTCACGCTCGAAAACCTCAATTATCCGGCAGGCCGCGGGCTCTTTACCACGGCGCCGGTCAACCTGAACGACGGGACATGGGAATATAAGTGGGACACATCGGTGATCCTCGGAACCCTCAAACCGGGCACCTACACGGTCCATGTTGTGAGCACACCTGTCGACAGGCTACGGTTTGCGAAGGGGGAGTCTGCCCGCACCGATATTGAGTTTTTACCGTCTGATATACCGACAAATGAGGTGCCGCTCAATCCTGTGGTCACCATCGCAGCACTGGTCACAGTATCATGTGCCAGTATTTGGCTGGTGCGGCGATCCGAGAAAAAGTAAATTAAAAAACCAAAAAATTATTGCATTTTTCGCCGCACACGCACTGATTCTGCATGGGCTGAAAGACCCTCGGCATCAGCGATGGTTTCGACGACATCCCCGATTGCCTCCAATCCGTCCCGGCTGATCATCTCAACTGATGTTGTCTTGCAGAAGTGCTGCACATCAAGCCCTGAATAGGTCTTTGCATATCCCGCTGTCGGAAGCACATGGTTGGTCCCCACCGCGTAATCCCCGCAGGCAACCGCAGAGTACCGCCCGATAAATATTGCGCCGGCATTCTGAACGCGTGTGACCACAGAAAGGGGATCAGCGACCTGGATGGAAAGGTGCTCTGGGGCAATTGCATCTGAAGCAGCGATCGCTTCATCCATACCGCTGACAAGGGCATACCCGGAATTTTCAAGCGCCTTTTCAATGATCTCTTTCCTTGGCGCTTTTTTTGTCATGGCGGCGACCTCTTTTCCGACCCGTTCCGCAAGGGATTTATCCATTGTGATCAGGATGCAGGCAGCATTGGGGTCGTGCTCTGCCTGGGCAAGGATATCAGCGGCAACGATGCGGGGGTCGGCGGTCTGATCCGCGATGATCCCGATCTCGCTTGGTCCGGCAGGGAAATCGATCTCAACGTTCTCGCGGAGCATCATCTTTGCCATGGTCACGTACACGTTCCCGGGACCGACGATTTTCTGTACCGGCCGGACCGTTTCCGTACCCAGCGCCATCGCCGCGATTGCCTGAGCTCCTCCGGCATTATAGATCTCAGTGACACCGGCGATATCCAGCGCAACAAGCGTGAGGGGTTTTATCGGAGGAGGAGAGCAGGCGCAGATCTCTTTTACCCCGGCAACGCGTGCCGGGACTGCACACATCAGGGCTGAAGAGGGGTAGGCAGCCCGGCCACCGGGTACATAGATGCCGACCCGGCGGAGCGCGGTTGTTTTTACACCCAGTACTATACCGGGCTCCACCTCTTCCAGCCATAGGTCCTTGGGGCGCTGGAGCTCGTGGAAGCGTTCAATCCTTACCTCCGCTTCGATCAGGCTCTCGACAATTTTCGCATTCACCTGATCATATGCGGATTCGCGCTCTTCATCGGAGACGGCTATATCGGTAAGCTCAACATGTTTTTTCGCGAGCGCCCGCAGTGCAGAGTCCCCCTCTTTCTGCACCCGGTCAATGATCCCGGTGACGGAGCTACGCACATCCTCAAGGCTGGACTTCCTGCCCGCGATCCATGCATCGACCTCGACTGCCTTCCACATAGTGCGAAAGATTCGGCGGGAAGGCTCGTTAAGGTTTCGACAAAATAACGGTCACCCCTGCAAAAAGAGCATGACTGGTGAAGTCATGAGTTTGTAGAGGTGCGGATGCCAAGATAAACGCCGATCATTTCCCGAAGTAAAATATGATAGCCCGGCACACGCCAGAGTCTGTATAACACAGATCTCGCTTGTTCGTTGCCATGGACTGCGAGAGCCCCGAGAGTCCGGATTGCCTCCTTCTGGACATCGTTGATCATCGGTTCCCCGCCGCCACGTGCAAGGATGTAGAGCGGAAATAATGAATTATCATGGTCTGGTTCCATAATTCACCAGAGCTATGTTTATTGTTTCATGTTAAAAAAAATAATTATTAAATTAAAATAGTTTACATGATGAAGTAAAAGGTCACCATACAGAAAAAAACATCATACAAAATTCGGCCAGAAATGAAAGGGGGGGTGTCCTCCCCTCTGCAACAGTGGCAACATTTTAGGTTAATTCATGGACATTCAACTGCAATAAAGCCTGAAACGTTGAGCCCGAAATGGGCACTCAATCCTATATTTTCAGTTAATATATGTTTTTTGTTCATTTTAACATGTTGACAATCGTGGATTCCAGAAAATGGAATATAGGATTTTTCTGATATTCTGCAGGGAGAGAGAAGGTTTTAATGAAAACACAAAACCTATAGTTTTTTATTAGCTTAAAGGTAAAATTACTCGATCTGATATGGGTTCTTCACAGGATGTTATGAGGTTATACATCACACGGGAAATCTCCGGGAATTTTTCCCAGACCGATGGATGGTCGGTTGCAAAGTCCCAGACATTGTCGGGATACAACCAGGTTTTTTTCATTGAACGGTTCAACAACGGCATGAAAGAGCTGGTAAAACTGGGAGTGACCTTTGACCGAATCGTACCGCAAAGCCTGATTGACTCTATGACCACGGGAACACCGGGTCCGCAGCGACAAAACCGGTTCGAAGTGATCGTTCCGAAAAATACCGATATCTCCGCAGTGCCCGCGTCATGGAAGATCCATTACATGAACACGTTCGGGTACGAAGGGGAGTCTTTGGTCTGGAATAAAAAGCCGGTCAGAAAGGAGAAAGAGGACCCGGCAAAAAAATAAATCGTTCCCAGCCCCGCCTGATCATCCCTTTTTTAAAAAGTGTTTTTTTCATTTCATTTCTGCGATTATTGCCCGGATCCAGGTATTTTAGCAAACCCTGATTTGTGAACCAGGTATGCTGCAATAATCCCGATGAAAAATGCGACCGTCATTGAACTGATGAGCGCGAGCACTCCAATCAGTATCGTCACCGGCAGCGATTCTGTCCTGAAACTGTGTTTGCCCATCTCCAAGGCAACAAACAAGAGAAGCGCCCCGAAGAGTCCCACCGGAATGAGCGTGAGCATATCGGCAGAGGCAAAAAAGAGGGCAAGAACGATGAAGATCAGCCCTGCGAGGATGTTTGCCCCGCCGGTCCGGGCCCCGTAACGGTACTGCCCGGCAAGTCCTCCGGCACCGTGGCACATGGGAAACCCGCCCAGCGGGACAGAGATGAGGTTCATGATCCCGATGCTCCGGGACAGGTGCGGGGCAGGCACCTCCCGTTTAAAAAGATCTTTTGTCAGGAGCGCTGTCGCGAGAATGGCATTTGTGACCGTGAGGAGTGCCTGTGCCGGGACAAGGGAATACATCGCATCTATATAATCCGCAGGAGGTGGGATGATGAGTGCCTGAAATGTCAGCACCTGCACCTGCGGCAGCCCGTTGATGATAATGCCTGCAGCGACTCCTATAGCGATAATGATCAATGCCGACAGATCAGGGATCCGTTCCTGGTAAAAAATGATGATCAGGAACAAAAGGATAATCATGATTCCGATGGCTGAAAAAAGCGGGTCGGAGATGATAAAACCGACAGAAGTCCTGACAAGCAGCAGGGCGAGCCCAAGCTGGATACCTCGGACGACTGACGTCGGGATGGCCGCTTCCAGCCATCGAAGGAGCGGCCCGTAACTCATCAGCAGGAAGAGAACCCCGAGGATGAGCCCGGCAGCGGCAATCTCACCGGCACCCAGCCTCTCGGCGATCACGATGACCGCTATTGCTTTCATCGGTTCGATCGGGATCGGAAGCCCGTAATAATACCCGGTAATCATGTACCAGATACCAAAGAAAAGGAGCATGGCGCCGATATTCATCGTCGTCACGAGCGCGACAGCAACGATGAGCGGGATGATCGTCCCGAAATCACCAAAAGCCCCGGCAAGCTCGGAGAGCGAGAACTTCAATGCCGGTCTTTCTTCCTCGGTCATTTGATCACAAAAAAGAGCGGGGAGGAATTTATGCTGCCCTGATGATCGTTCCGACATTCCTGCCGTTGATCGCCTTCTCAATCATGCCCCGCTTATGGCAGTTGATGATCCTTACCTCTCTTATATGCACGGCTTTTGAGAGCAGGTCGATTACCATCGGCTCGATGACCATATCCTCAAGGCTGAGTTTTACGAGATCTTCTGCCGTGATGTCCCGGATCAGTTCCGAGTCCGGGTTGATCCGGGGATCTTCCATATAGAGACCATCAACATTCTTTCCGATGATGCAGCTTTTTGCCCCCAGAACCTCTGCGATAAGGAATGCACCGGTGTCAGTCCGGTGGGGCGGGATCATCTCGTTTTTAGCCGGATGCTCGTACAGTCCATAGGGGGGAGTGCCGTGAACAACAGGCAGCATTCCCAGCTTCAGGATTGTTGGAAGATCAAGGAGGTCTGTGGTATGGATCCGGGTCCCGCTGTATTTCGACAGCAGGATGGAGACCATGATCGCGTTCTGCTCAGAGATCTTTGCCGCAAGCTCCGCAAGCACCCCGGTCGGCATCCCGAGGTCCATGCCGATGTCCATGATGTGGCGCACCCTTCCGCCGCCACCCGTGACCACGAGGAGCTGGTGCTTTTTTGACAACTCCCCGATCTCTTCGCAAAGCGGGTACATCACCTCACGGCCATAATCGATCGCGCCATGGCCGCCGATCTTGACCACGTTTAAGTCAGGCGCGATCCGGATCTGCTCCCCTGCAGGCTTTTTGCGCTTCATGTGCTTTCGTACCAGCGTCTCGCCCATAAGGCCACTCTGTAACTCAAGCCGGTGTTCCATATTTCCTCACGTACCTATGGGTATCACGATGGGAAGTTATAAGCCAATGTAAACCAGTTGGTATACCAGACGATAATTCCGCTCCGGCACAAAAGCTGATAAATAACAACGCGGATTGTCTATGGAGATGATGAGTATGAAGATTTACGTGCGTGAACGCCAGAAAATCGGAGAAGGTGTAGAGTCGCCCAAATACCGCATCGTTGCGGTTACCGGTGGTCAGCTCCAGATTGAAGCAACACATTTCCGAAAATTCGAGATTGAACAGATAGCTAAAGATGTCGGTGCACAGGTTGTCTTTATGAAACCGGTGCCGGATGACCAGAAGAAGAAACACTAAATACAACTCTTTTTCCGATAATTGAAATGAAAAAGGGAAGATTTTCTCCCGGCCACAAAAATAATTCCAAGTTTAAAAATAAGCATCTTTATGTGAGTGCATCCAATAATCCCAAAAGAGAATCCCCATGGTCGCGCTCTCAGTCGATGTCCTTTTTGATGCCGCAGTCCGCATCCAGTTACTGGAACGTTCGATTACGATCTCGTTTTCTAAAGACACAATCAGGATAAAATTCCCGACTACCCGCAGGCTCGCAGAGTTTCTCGAAGTGCCCCATTATTACGTGCTCCCCTATTTTGCCATGATGGAGCAGGAGGAACTGGTCACACGCGCTGAACGGATCGGTATCCTCACGACCGCAAAAGGCAGCCGGAAGATGATCGGGGTCATGAAGGCGCAGTATGAGGAGGATGTCGTGGGGATCATCGGGCATACGATTTTTACCGAGATTACAAAGAAATGCCAGACTGGATGATGATTCTCTTCTCTTCTTTTTTCCATCATTCCGTTTCTTTAAGTATTGTACGCTGGTATACCACCTGTTTACCAATTGGTTAATAAAATTTAATTTACAAATTCAAAAAAGAAATAATATCTATTACTACATCCCAGTTAGATCGCAAAAGGACTGAATTGTATGAGAGGTTCCTTCAAACATTCCATACTCCTGCTTTTATTCCTCCTCATTATCGGAGGCGTGATCATTGCAGGCTGTACGACACCGAGTGAAACAGCAACCCCGGGCCCGGCCGGTGCAACACCGGTCGCGACGGAAAAACCAGCGACTGCTGAAAAGCCAAAGCTCCTGCTTGCGACAACAACAAGCCTGTACGATACCGGGCTGCTCAATTACCTTGAGCCGAATTTTGAGTCAAAGTATAACGTCGACCTACAGATCACGTCACAGGGCACGGGTAAGGCAATCGAGCTCGCAAAGAAGGGCGACGCTGATGTCCTGCTCGTCCACTCTCCTTCACAAGAACAGACATTCCTTGAAGACGGTTACGGGCTGAACCGACGCACATTTGCCTACAACTACTTCGTGATTGTCGGCCCGGCCAGCGATCCCGCGGGCATCAAGGGCAAGACTCCCGAAGAGGCATTCAAGGCGATCCTGACGCAGGGCAAGGCAGGAAAAGCAGGTGTTATGTTCGTCTCCCGAGGTGACGCATCCGGCACACACACGTCCGAACAGAGCGTGTGGAAGGCAGCGAAATACACCTATGCAACGGACGTCCAGAAATCCGGGAACTGGTACATTGAGGCCGGAAAAGGCATGGGTGAGACCCTCCAGATGGCAAGTGAAAAGGGAGCCTATACCTACACCGATGAGGGCACATTCCTTGCATACCAGGGAAAACTGAACCTCGTGCCACTGGTGACCCAGGGGCCTGTCCTGATGAACCTCTATAGCGTCATGACGGTCTATCCGGCAAACCCGCAGCCGGACAAGATTGCGATGTCAAACAATTTTATCAACTGGCTAATTTCTCCGGAAACCATGACCGACATCGGCAATTATGGCAAGGACAAGTACGGAAAAGGGCTGTTCACACCCATGACAGCGGGTGTCCCGAAAGGTGTGACAGCTGACTTTACGACACCTGCAACTGCGACAAAGCCATTGAAGGTGTACCATGCAGGAAGCCTTGCCACCTCGTTTGGCAAGCTCGAGAAGATGTTTGAGAAGGCACACCCGGATATTGATGTGCAGTTGTTCTCCGGGGGCAGCGGAGCACTTGTCGACAAGGTAAACAAGCAGAACCAGAAGGCTGATGTGCTGGCAAGCGCGGACTACTCGCTCATCTCCAAGTACCTGTATCCAGCGAATGCAACATCCTATGTGAATTTCGCAAAGAACACGATAGTACTCTGCTATGTGGACCAGAGCAAATATGCACAGGAGATCAACAAGAACAACTGGTACATGATCCTCGGGCGCGATGGCGTGACCTATGCAATCAGCGACCCGAAATCGGACCCGGCAGGATACCGGTCCCTCATGACCATCGGCCTTGCTGAAAAAGCATACAACTTCCCGTTCATCTTCGACACCCTTGTCACACCCTACAGTAAGATCAAAAAGACATCATCCAACAATGTCTGGACAATCGATGTGACAACCACAGAACCTGATGCAAAGAAACTGACGATAACCCCGACAGGGCCGGACATCGCCCCGCTGCTCAAGGACGGGAAAGTCGATTATGCATTCGAGTACAGCAGCGTCGCAGTCCAGAGCGGACTGAAATACATCGTTCTCCCGCCGGAGATTGACCTTTCGGATCCTGCAAGGATGGTGTCTTACCAGACAATGCAGGTGAAACGCCCCTCGGGAACTACCACTGTTACCGAAACCGGAATGCCGATCATTTATGCGGTCACCGTTCCGGTCAGTGCAAGAAGCCCGGATATGGGAGTTGAGTTTGTAAAACTGCTCATAAGCAGCGATGGCCAGGCGGTGCTCAATGCGGATGGTCAGACCCCGATTGTGCCGGCGGAGGGATACGGCAGCGTGCCGGATGCCCTCAAACCGGTGGTCACCGTTAAGGTATAACCACCCTGGAAAAACAGGTTCTCAGGGATACAGCCCCTGAGATCAGAAGGATTAGGCGGGGATGCTTTCATGCGTCATCACTTTATCCTTCTCTTTTTAATCCATTCTGACCAAAATAGAACTAATAATTCGGGTGATTACAGTGCAGGAGATCATTGACGGGTTTAATCAGGCGTTCCAGCTGATAGTCTCACTCAATCCGGAACTCCTTGAGGTCACCGCGCTCTCCCTAGCAATCTCAATTTCTGCTACGGTAATCGCCACGCTTATTGCGATACCTGTTGGAGGGCTGATCCATTTCCGCGAATTTACCGGAAAGCGTGCCGTGATCACTGTAATCCAGACCCTGTATTCAGTCCCGACAGTCATCATCGGTCTGTTCGTGTACCTGCTCATATCCCGGTCCGGGCCTCTTGGGTTTTTCGGGCTGCTCTTTACTCCCGTAGGTATGATCATCGGGCAGTCGATCCTGATCCTGCCGATTATGATCGGGCTTACCATCACAGCCCTCTCCGGGGTTGACCGGAACATCCGGGACATGCTCATTTCTCTTGGGGCGACCGAATTCCAGAACATAACCCAGATCGTACGGGAGGCCCGGTTTGCGATCCTCGGTGCGGTGATCCTCGGGTTCGGGAGGGCGATCTCCGAGGTTGGTGTTGCGATGATGATCGGAGGGAATATCCGGGGTGCAACACGCGTTCTTACCACATCGATCGCACTCGAGACCGGCATGGGTAACTTCGGGCTCTCTATTGCGCTTGGCATCGTCCTGCTCGTCATCGCGCTGGCCGTAGTTCTGATCATGAACCTGATCACCTCTGGTGCACTCTCGGATTCCGACAAAATACTAGGGGGCCCGCAGGCATGATCAGGATCTCAGGTCTGTCGCGCCGGTTCGGGGATCGCGAAGTCATAAAGGATATTGATTTGGAGATCCGTCATGGGGAGATCTTTGCCCTTATCGGCCCCTCCGGAAGCGGCAAGACCACGATGCTCCGGCTCATCGATCTTCTTGATCGCCCGTCTGACGGATCTATCATCTTTGACGGCCTGCAGACAGAGGGTAAAGAATCCGAACGGCGATCCATCCGGAGACGGATGGCGATGGTCTTCCAGAAACCCGGTGTGCTGAATACGACCGTTGAGCGAAATGTTGCATTCGGGCTTGAATTCCGGGGAATACCACCTGATATGATTCATCAGCGTGTTGGAGAAGCCCTGCAGAAGGTGGGACTTTCCGGTTTTGCAAAGCGCCGTGCAACCTCACTCTCCGGAGGGGAGATGCAACGCGTCGCTATCGCCAGGGCAATTGTCACAAGGCCGGAAGTACTCCTTCTTGATGAACCTACTGCAAACCTTGACCCTATCTCCACCGGGATCATCGAAAATCTCATTGTATGGATCAACAAGGAGAAAGAAACCACCATCGTTATAGCCACCCACGACATGGGACAGGGGCAGCGTCTTGCCAGCCGTATAGGTGTGATGATGGACGGCCGGCTTGTCCAGGCGGGGGAGATGTACGATATATTCTACCATCCTGTAAACCGTGCGATTGCCAGCTTTGTCGGAATCGATCCGGTTCGCGGTGGCATCGTGGAGTCCAATGAAAACGATCTTGCCACGATTGCGATCAAAAGTTCCCGTATACAGGCAGTCACATCGCTAGAAAAAGGGCAACGGGTGGCTCTCTGCATACGCCCGGAAGAGGTTACGCTCTCACTACCGGACACCTCCCCCCCGGCAAGCAGCGCCAGGAATTGTCTGGCTGGCATGATAACCCGCCTTCTGCCTTTTGGACCGTTCACACGCGTACATATAGACTGCGGGTTCCCCATTACAGCACTGCTCACCCGGCGTTCGTGCGAAGAGCTCGCTCTTGCCCCCCTGATGCGGGTAAATGCAACAATAAAAGCCACTGCGGTTCACGTGATACCTGATCCTGCTGAGACCGACCTGCCTCCTGTTGGACTGGGAGAGACAGGATAGAAGGTGTTGTACCCAATAGGATGATGGCATCGTTGCGTATCAGGATGATGTTTTAAATACCCGTATTGCACCATTGCCATCACGTAAATATCATCGGGTCGTACCTTGTCATGCAATGCAGTGCACCATCCTTGCAAGCGGGAGCAAAGGCAATTGTATGCTTATAGAAGGATCGTGCGGTGCCCTGCTCATCGATGCCGGACTTTCTGCAAAGGAGATAATAAAACGCCTCACCTCAGCAGGAAAACAAACTGAAAATATCCTTGCGATCCTTGTTACCCACGAACACGGGGACCATATCTCCGGGGTAGATGTCCTCTCCCGCAGGCTCCAGATCCCGGTCTTTGCAACACGGGGTACATTGCATGATTTCCTGACTAACCGCCGGAAATCCGGTAAACCCCTGGACATCCACAGCTGCACCTATAACAATGAATTCTGCATCGGGGATTTTCTCATCGAACCGTTTGCCACATCGCATGACGCAAATGAGCCGTGCGGGTTCTGTATCATGGAAGAGGGCATCAGGCTCGGGTGCTGCACGGACACCGGTATTGTCAATCCGGGAATGTTATCCCGCCTGCTCCGGTGCGACGGTGTCGTGCTCGAGAGCAACCACTGTCCGGAGATGCTGAAAAACGGCCCTTACCCGGAATCCTTAAAACGGCGGATCAGATCGGCGCGGGGACACCTGTCCAACAACGCCGCATCACTCTGCCTACAGACGCTGGGGCGGGATGTGCACTCTATGATACTCGCACATGTCAGCGAAGTGAACAACACCCCGGAAAAAGTAAGACTCAGTGCCCAGAACGGGCTCGGACTCCTCTATGGCGAGACCTCCATAACCATCGCTACACAGGCCGGGACGTCAGACACCTGCCCGCAGGTGCTTAACCTCTGACAGGAATCCGGTTACAGGGAAAAATCAGGCGGTTTTAATCTTTAAGAGTTTCATGCAGTAATGGTCGACGGAATCGACCAGCACCTTTTTTGCTTTTTTGACCTTTTTTTCATCTTCTGACTGGAAATCATGGGTTACATAATCAAGCAGGAGCACGTAATAGTGATGCGGACCGAATTTGGCCTTGATCTCATCAAGGCATGCAAGCGCTTCGTACTGTTTTCCGCTCATCAGTTCAAACGCAAAATCGAGCAACAGGAGGATATTTGCAGGAAAATTCTTGCTGGCAGCGAGTTTCCGGAACCGTGAATATGTCTCGCTGCGACCGGTAATAACGGCAATTTTGAGACCATAATAGACGGGTTCGATCTCATCCGGGAACTGCTGGGTCATCTGTTTGACAACGCCCGCCACGCCACCGGCATCCCGTTGTTCGAGCTTGAGCCAGTACATCTCCCGCAAAAACTGCATATCATTATAAAACCGCTCGATCGCTATAGCCAGCAGTTCACTCTTCACATTGAGGTTCCCGTCTTTTGTCGCTTTTTCACACCCGATGATGAGAAACTTCCTCTCGCCCGGGAACCATTCGATTGCCCGGTTTAACATGAACCAGAAGATCTTTGTTATCCGGGGATCCTCGATCATTTCATGGTCCTTGAGCCGGTTCACCGGGGGATTTAACCGGGAGAGTTCCATCATTTGTTCCCGTGCGGCAAGTGCCATCTCATTGGGGGGAGCGGAGGGATCCTGTTCTTCGCCCTTTGTTTTCTGGGTCGAAATGACATAATAACAATATGCAATCGCCGGGCAGATGATGGCATCAACATTCCGGTATTTCATAAGATGCTCGATTGCATCGGTGAACCTGCCATTGGTGATCATCCGCATGCCGAGCAGGATATCGTAGATCGCCTTGCCCTTCCTGCCACGCTTGTTACGAATGGCATGGTCGAACAGTTTTTCAATAAACGGGATGTCGTTTGACTTTTTACTGGTCTCAAGCACTTTTATCGTGATGGCATCGATGAACTTGTTGTAGGAATCCTCGGATAATGCAGGCAGCGAGTTGTCAAGGGTGGCAACAACGTGGCCAAAAAAGACAGGGATATTGGCATCGATCTTTTCGATATTTTTTTCTATATAATCAAAAAATTCTCCTTTGAGCTGGCTGGCTTTTGCCTTGAGGATTGCTTCGGGTTCCCACTCCTCCCCCATACACTAGACTTCTGCGTGAACTATTATAAGTTTTTATAAAAACCAAAAGGCATTTTTAAAGAGTTCTGGGTTTTCTCCCGTTATTGTCCGTGGTTTATATTACGATCCCTAAAAGTGATATCGGTAATTTAATTTCTTTTGGCGGAGATGAGAAAAACAACGCTCATGCTCTTTATTGAATTTTCACGCTGCTGCGAACGGCTGGAAAAAATTTCAGGCCGGCTTGAGATGATTGATGTGATCAGCCGCGAGCTTCCGGGCCTTTCGCCCGATGAACTCCCGGTATTTGTCAGGTTTGTCATGGGCAGGATCTTTCCTGACTGGAGCCAGAAAAGACTGGGGATCGGCCCCAACCTACTCTATGAGGCGATCGGGTATGTTGCCGGGGTAAAAAAGGAGGAGGTAGTAGAAAAGATCAATCGAAGTGGTGATGTCGGGAAGACTGCCGAAGACCTCCTTGCGGCAAAATCCCAGATGACATTTTTCCATGAGGATCTTGACCTCATACGGGTCTATGACGAACTGACAGCTCTTGCGTCGCAGGAGGGCAAAAAATCCCAGCGGGAGAAACTGCTTTCGGTACGCCGGCTGCTGGCAAACGCACACCCCCTGGAGGGCAGGTATCTGGCCCGGATCATGCTTGAAGAACTCAGGATCGGTGTCGGGGAGGGCAGCGTACGTGAGGCAATTGCAAAGGCATTTGGTGTTGATTCTGTGCTGGTTGAGCATGCGATGCAGGCATTAAACGATCTCGGTGAAGTGGCACGGCTTGCAAAACTCGGGCCTGGTGCACTCAGTGATGTGCGCATCACGCTCTTTCACCCTGTCCGCATGATGCTTGCACAGTCGGGATCGATTGCAGACATGGTCGCAGGGCACGGGGCGGTTGCGGCAGAGTACAAGTATGACGGTTCCCGGTTCCAGTTCCATAAAAAAGGCAACTGGTGCCGGATGTACTCCCGCAGGCTTGAGGACGTGACCGGTGCACTCCCTGATGTAATTCAGCAGCTACTCAGCGCGACCGACCATGACGTCATTCTTGACGGGGAGGTTATTGCAATCAAAGACGGCCGGCCGATGCCATTCCAGTCCGTGCTCCGCAGGTTCCGCAGGCGGCATGACGTGGCAGAAGCGACAGCCGAGATTAAACTGGTCCCCAACGTGTTTGATATCCTCTTTTTAAACGGGGAAACGATGATCGGCCTCCCCTTGTCCGAACGACGGAAGAGCCTTGAGAGCACATTAAAATTTTTTATCGCACCGCAGGTGGTGAGCGATGATCCAATAATCATCGAAAAAACGTACCAGGCAGCACTCGATGCCGGCCATGAAGGAATAATGCTCAAGGTGCTCTCTTCACCCTATTCTCCAGGACAACGGGGCAAAAACTGGATCAAGATCAAGCCTGAAGTCGATACCCTTGACCTCGCTGTAGTCGGCGCTGAGTGGGGGGAGGGGAAGCGAGCGCATGTCTTTGGTTCCTTCCTTGTCGCATGCCAGGACCAGGGACGGCTTGTGCCATTGAGCCGGGTCGCAACAGGGTTCTCAGAAGAGCAGCTGGCCGAGGTGTATGAACTTCTCAAGGATTCCGTGATCTCAAAGTCCGGCAAAGAAGTGACCTTCGAACCGGTCCTTGTTTTTGAGGTGGGTTATTCGGAACTGCAGGTCAGCCCCACGTACACCGGGGGGTTTGCGCTCCGGTTCCCGAGGTTTGTGCGGATCCGGGATGATAAGGATATTTTAGAGGTCGAGACGCTCGACATGATACGGGAACGGTACCAACGGCAGTCGAATTCCCTGAAGGTTCAGTAGAAAGAGAACAGCGTTTTCTGCGTCCGAATTTCAGGAAGGAGAGTGCTGTGACGAACCCAACGGTCAAACCCCAGCAGGGCGGACGCTTCCTGCACAGCAGCATCTAGAGATGAACAGGTGCCCGGGGGGTTTGCCATTGCATGGCGAGCAGCTTCACGGATTACCCATGTGCCCAGCGGCGCCCAGTAATCCGATGAGATACTCCGTATCGCAATCACACGGGCATTGCGGCGTATTTTTACCAGGTATTCGCATACTGCAAGGCGCGCCGAATAATATGCACCGGAGATGGGTGAATATCCGCGTTTCGTCATTCCCTCCCGGTCCTCCACAATGATCTCCTGTTCCCCGCCCCAGAGCGTATGTCGACCCCAAATCTCGATCATCTCGTACTTCCAGTCCCCGGGCACGAGGATGGCCACAATCCTGTTGCCAAAAATTTCCCCGGAAAAAACACGGATCTCTTCAAGCGGGGGAAATGACGCAATCTGTTTCTTTAACCGTATGGAAAGAGTATCGTCCACCGCGGTGATCGCCCACCGCGTCGGGACAAAATGCCGTCGTTTCCCGAGCAGTCCTGCGGTCATCAGCCTGGCGATCTGGTAAACATCAATATCCGACTCCATGAGTGTGACACAGGCATCGGTTGCCCCAAGATCCGAGTCAGAGGTTACCCGGTCAACCGCACGTTCAACCCGGGCACTGCCGGTCACCTCCATGTTTTTTATGGGACCTGACAACCCCACCGGCGCGACGGTCCCATCGAACGCGAGGGAGAATGCGACCGGCTTCTCAAACGAGACATCAACATCGACAGGGTTGCTTGAGATCGCAATCTCCTGCAGGTTGTCGCTGAAATGGTGGATGCCCGAGCTCCCACGTATCGTGCGGGCGCGGATGCCCACGATGTCATCAATGCCAAGTCCCCGGGCGAGCCAATCCGGGGGGTTGTCGGTGTCATCGATGAGCAGCGGTCCGCCCCGTACTTCGGGATACCCGTAACTCCCGATAAAGACTGACGGCGAACTCCCCTGGTAACTGCTCGCCGGTTTGACTGCAAGCTGGGCATAGAACCGGCTGGTGACAGGGCAGCGGGGCAGCCCGCACATCCCTTTGCCCTTGCACTCAGCGCACCGCATTCCGCTTCACCCGTGTATCGACCACTACACGTACCCGGTCTCCAAGCATCTCTAAAACCAGATCCACCCATTCGTCCCACACGACCGGGTGTTTTTCGGCCATCGGTACGAGTTCTGATCCGATATCATCATCCCTTTCGCTCACGGCATGCACTACGACAGACCCGCGAGGAAAGGCCTCGGTCACAATCGTGTCGCGGTCCCCGTCCACAATCCCAAGGACCGGGATACCCCGGTGGGCACAGATGTGCCCGCAGACTGCTGTGGTATCGTCGCCGATTGAAAGTACGCCGCAGCAGTCCGTGCCGATCTTCTGGTAGATCTGGTGACCGCAGTGATCGATCACAACCACCCTGCCGGCCCGTACCGCCCGCGCCCCTTCATGGGGTAGTGCTGTCCGGATAGATCCGCTCTTGCACCATGCGGCGGCAAGATCCACCCTGCCCTGTCGCACAACCTTCCTGATGCCATGAACCTTTGGAGCGAGGCCGATTACCGGTTCAATCCCAAAATTATCCGAATTGCGCAGGATAACCGTACCCAATGTCGCACGCCCGATAATAATGCCATTGATATAAACCGGCTCGCCCGGGATACAGCCGCGGATCACCCGCTCCCCTGGAACCATGCAATACGTACTCGCCGCTTCTTTAAAGGTAAAGCCCGTGAGGTGTGAAAGTGCTGATGCGAGCGCCTTATCCCCGGCATCCCATATATAGACCGTCCGGCTTGAACATTCGACGTGAACGAGCCCCCTGCCCGGGAGCCGGGATGCGATGATGTCCCCGAAGATCTGCCCGGACTCCGCTGTCTTCCCGTGGTTTGCAAGAAAGACTGGATCGGGGAGCCTGTTGATTATAAGACTCGGGGGATCGCCCTGGAATTCGACGGGAAGACCGGACTCCTCAGCAGCAGTCCTTGCCATCACGCCGGCGACAATGGTACGCATTGGGCTGATCGTATCGATAAGCCACCCGACTTCCCCGCAATCAAAGATCTCCGGGCCATGGACGACCATTACCGGCTGAGCTGTCATGGGCTGACCCTGTCCTGTTTTATCTGCAGGGATTCACCCTCAGAGAGGGGATATGGTAATCCGATGCGGGGGGCAGGGGGGTTCATGTGCTCAGGGTCGCCTTCAAGCCAACATCGTACCTGGCACCGCACTCCGGGCAGATAAGAATAATATGGTACATCCCCCCGTCAATCCGACAGGTGTTGACGCATCGTTTCTATCAGTTTTAATAAAAGATATGTGGAACCCCAACTGGTACCCGCATAAAGGGCACGTATGCAACCCATTTCCAGCAGGAAGCTTCCTTATCTCTTTTGGTTCTGGCATACCGGACCACCGTTTGATATATGATTACCTGTCTGATTTGCATTAAGAGCAGCTGTTCCCGACAAGCCGGGTGATTATCACGTAGGCATTCTTCCGTCCGTTGATTGCAGCATGTTCCTTCCGGAAGGGTTTGGGGACGATCTCCATCGTTTCAGAAAGCTTCTGTTCGAGCACGTCTTCGGTCACCCCTCTTCCGTCAACCGAGGTTCCCGCGCCCATATCCACGATCTTTTTTGCATTGTTCTGCTGTTCGGGGTGGTTTGGATCCATGATGATCAGCACCGGCTTTTCAAAAAGGAGCGCTTCGTGCAGGGTTGTGAGCCCGCCGTGCACAATCGCCACCCGCGCCCTTGCCAGATGTTCATACAGGTTGGGCACGTAGCCATGAGAGATGAAATTATCTGAAGATTCCGGGAGAACCTCCCCGGTATAAAACACATCAAACGTCAGGTCCTTTCTATTGTCTGCGATAGATCGCAGCATCTGGTACATGGGCAGCTTGTAGGGTTCGCCCCCAAAACTGGCGAAAACGCATTCATGGCAGTAGGTAAAACCGTCCGGGTTCACATCAAGGAATGGACCGGTAAAGCTGTACCGGTCTTCTTCACCGCACGGGACAACAATGTTGTATTCACTCACCGTGTCCGGATGTGGATAATCAGGGACAATGATGTGGGTGGCGAGCCTGATGTACCGCCGGATCAAAAAATTGAGGGCTTTCCAGACAGGATTTGTCGTGTTGTTCAAGCCGTTGAAATGGTTCTGGTTGGTTATAAAAACAACCGGCACATGACACAACCGCCCGGCAATGACCCCGCCGTACATGGTGTCGCAGATGACGCACTCAATGCCGTACTCCCGTATCAGCTCCCGCACCCGGAATGCGGATCTGATCATGTCAAATACGATCCATTTGGAGCACCAGAGCGTCTTTTTCAACGAGAAAAATCCATCCTCTCCTTCCAAAGAGACTTCCCGGTGCGTGCGGTGAAGGTTGGAGCACCCGTGCTGGTCGATGAAAACATACGCCTTCCCGTACGCGGCAAAATGGACGGAATGTCCCTGCTGCTGGAAATAGTGCCCGAGATGGACACAGCGGGACGCGTGCCCGAGCCCTTCGCCGCATACGACAAAAAGAAATTTCATAAAACATCCACAAAAGATGGAAACATCCTGATCCTAACGGTTCATGGTCTGGAACTGCATCACCGGTGTTGTATGAAATAATTGGGATTCTTCAGGCTATAGTGCTTTACGCTTTTATTGATCGGGTATGAATTGCAGACTGCCTCAACAGATAAGCACAACAACAATAGCACCAGAAAAAGATTAAACGATGGGCTCGAGGAGATTCGAACTCCTGACCTCCGCCATGTCAAGGCGACGTCATAGCCAGCTAGACCACGGGCCCGCACCTTTAAAAGAATGCGCTTTAAAGGTGGGTGAACGCAGTATAAAAGAATTCTGTTCCTCATATGAATATTGTAAACAGGCTGCTGTTCTCCACCAGCAGATTCATGCACCGGGGGATTTACAGTACTCTCCGGAGTTGATGCGTATGTGTAATGACGCAAAAAAGCAGTTATTTGTGTACGAACACGATGCGGGCAGGTTCGAACTGCTCGTGCGGATCCTGTACTGGATCCTGATCGGGATTGTGATGTGGGTGTACGGGATCGTCGCCGGCATCTGCCTGATCATCCAGTGGTTCCACATCCTGATCCTTGGAAGCCGGAATGATGCGCTGTCCAATGTTGCAAAGGGCTATCTTGAATATATGGTGCATGTGATGGGCTACGTGTACATCATGACTGATAAACGCCCGGATATCATGCCGGTCGGTGTCAGGATTTATGAGGAATAATCCAACAGGTATTCAGATTGGATCAGAAAAAGCGAGAGGATTCCCCATAATCTTTGATACGCCTATGAATTCCATTGTTCATTTTTTTCATAAATGGAATATACGAGTTTCTTTGGGGCCACAGGAATTTAAAGAATTATTACTCTCTCATCACCCGAATCGACCCTGCTTTGATGATGATATTATTGTTTTGTTTAATACACGGATTTGTGCGGGATGCCTGTTTGCATATCCAACAGCTTTCCTGACATTATATTTGTTTCACCCATCCGGGATTGGGAGCATTTACCTTGCATTGGCATTCGCAGTATTTTCTCAAATACGAAGGCTGTCAAAAAGTAAAATTTTACAAAATTTATGCAGGATTATTGCTGGCATCGCTCTGGGTTTTGGAATCGGTGGGGGTTATTGGGCCTTTATGAATAGTCAATGGTTGGAGATTTTTTTATTGATATTGGGTACAGCGGGTTACACCCTCTTAAAAGCCTATTCGATTAGGAACAAACTATTGAATTGTAAAAATTTCGGCTCTGGAGAATTCCTCAATACGAATAAGAACTGAAATTGTTAACATCATTCTTGAGAGGTTATAGAGGATCACTTTAATTTTGATCTCCTTGATCT